>Ga0070670_100000429_pt1 | contig 34669 bp, 38 predicted proteins | sample KBSS63metaG_FD_64665 | JGI IMG/M metagenome (GOLD analysis project Ga0070670, IMG submission 64665) | Switchgrass rhizosphere microbial communities from Kellogg Biological Station, Michigan, USA - KBS S6-3 metaG | ecosystem: Host-associated > Plants > Roots > Rhizosphere > Soil ... | reverse complement strand
CGCGCGGCATTCTCGACGGCCACATCGTGCTTCAGCGCAGCTTGGCCGAAGAGGGACGTTATCCGCCGATCGATCCACTGGGCTCGGTCTCGCGTTTGGCGCGAAAGGCGTGGACGCCCGACCAGGAAAAACTGGTGTCGCGGTTGAAGTCGCTGGTGCATCGCTTCGAGGAGACACGCGACTTGCGCCTGATCGGCGGCTACCGGCAAGGCAGCGATCCCGATGTCGACATGGCGATCAAACAGGTTCCGATCATCTACGACGTCCTGAAACAACTCCCGATAGACCGTCCTTCCCTCGATGCGTTCACCGATCTGGCGACGGCATTGAAGAATGGTGCCGCCAACCCGGCCACAGCAAGACCCAGAGGCTGACGTGAAAGCAATCGAGATAGACGAAACGGCGAAGCCGGCAAAAGCCCCGAGACGCAGGCGCCTTCTTCGCACCGACAGCGCGCTCAAGGCGGCGGGCCTCTGCCTCGCCGCCCTGTCGGCCTTCTTCCCATGGTATGTTTTCCTCAATCCCGAAAAGTTCGGCATTGCCCAGACGGATGGTGATCGAACCCGGGCGTTGCCGGAAGGCTGGGCGGCGCGCAACGTCTTCAGTGTTTCGCCGATGGCGCTGACAAACAGCAACAGGACCGACAGCACGCCCCCTGTCGATATCGACCGACTGACGACCGCCACCACCGCCCCTACCGCCCCGGGCGATATCAAGGGCCCCGACGCGGAAAACCAGCCGTTCCCCGGCGGCTCTGACTTTCGCCTGCTGCACGTCTCCAACGGCCGGGCCCTCATCCAGGATGCGGCCGGCATGTATGTCGTCCGGATCGGCTCCGTTCTCCCGGACAACAGCCGCCTCTCGCGCCTGGAACAGCGCAAGGGCAAGTGGGTGATGATCACATCGACCGGCGCGGTCTACGGCGACGAATAACGGGCTCGCCGTCGGCTGCCACTTCCCGAACCCTATCGAAAGAAGCCCTGCGCACCGCCTTTGCGCAGCTGCGCACCGATGCCCATCGCCTACATTCAAAATCGCGCAATAAAGCGAGTATCCCGCAAGTCCCACGCAAGATTACCCGCCTAGTGTGCAAGCATAAGAATGGAGATGATCCCCATGCAACCGATTCAACTTTTTGACCTAGCATCGCGACAAGCAGAATGGCTGTCGGTTCGTCAACAGGTGGTTGCAGGCAACATCGCCAACGCCAACACCCCCAAATTCCGTGCCAAGGACGTAACGCCCTTCGAAGCCGTGCTCAGCAACCAGTCGGTTGGACTGGCGCGGACCAACCCGTCGCATCTGTCGGGCATGGACATGGATACCGGCGGGGTCGGCGTCGAAGAAGCTCCTCTCGCGCAGGAAATCGGTGTCCAGGAATCGGGCAACACCGTTGGCCTGGAGTCCGAACTGACCAAGACCGGTGAGATTCAGCGGCAATACGGTCTGAATACCGCCCTCGTCAGTTCCTTCAATCGCATGATGATGATGGTCGTAGGGAAGTAAGAAAATGGATCCATTAACTGCCGCCATGAAGGTGGCGGGCTCAGGTCTCGAGGCTCAATCGACCCGCCTGCGCATCGTATCTGAAAATATCGCCAACGCACGCTCGACCGGCGATACGCCGGGCGCCAGCCCCTACCGCCGCAAGACGGTCACCTTCGGGGCGGAACTCGATCACACCAACAACCTGACGACAGTCGGCGTCAAGAAGGTCGGCCAGGATCAGGGCAAGTTCGTCGAGGAATACGATCCCGACAGTCCGGCCGCGGATACACGGGGCTACGTCAAGATGCCGAATGTCAACGTGCTCGTCGAAATGGCGGATATGCGCGAAGCCAATCGCTCCTACGAAGCCAATCTCCAGACGATCAAGCAATCGCGCGATCTTATCAATTCCACCATCGATTTGTTGAAGTCCTGATCATGATTGACGCTATCAAAAGTCTCTCCTCGCTGTCGATGACGCGCGACCTCAACAGTATCTCGGAGGACACCTCGTCCTCCCTGACCGGCGGCTTGACGCCTCCCGCTGCAACGCCGGGTACAGACACCGGCATGAGCTTTGCCTCGGTCATGAGCAACATGGCCAAGGACACGGTCAGCACCCTGAAGGGCGCGGAAGCCGCATCCTTCGCCGGCATCAAGGGCACTATGGGCACCCGCGAGGTGGTCGATGCCGTCATGCAGGCCAATCAGACCCTGCAAACAACCATCGCAGTCCGTGACAAGATCGTTTCGGCCTTCCTAGACATCACGAGAATGCAGATTTAACGGGATCGGACCAAGACATGAGAGCGCTTGCCATTGCGGCTACGGGCATGGATGCCCAGCAGACCAATCTCGAAGTCATCGCGAACAACATCGCGAACATCAACACGACGGCTTACAAGCGCTCCCGCGCCGAGTTTTCGGACCTTCTCTACCAGACGGAGCGCGCCAAGGGCATCTCCAACCGTCCGAACCAGGCAGCGGTGCCGGAAGGTGCCAACATCGGTCTCGGCGTACAGACCTCGGCCGTCCGCAACATCCATATCCAGGGCGAGTTGTCGCAGACCGAGAACGACCTCGACGTTGCGGTCGTCGGACGCGGCTGGTTCCAGATCCAGATGCCCGACGGCACGACGGCCTTTACGCGCGCCGGCTCGTTCAACAAGAGCGACACTGGCCAGATTGTCACCGTCGACGGTAACATTTTGCAGCCCGGCATCACCGTGCCGAACAATGCCAGCAAGATCACGATCAGCAGCTCCGGCGAAATTGCCGCCACCATCGGTACGGCGACGACGCCGACGGTGCTCGGCCAGCTTCAGCTTGCCAACTTCGTTAACGAGGCCGGCCTGCAGCCGATGGGCAGCAACCTGTTCACCCAGACGCCGGCGTCAGGCGATCCGGTGGTGTCCAATCCCAATCTGGATGGCTTCGGCGCCATCAAGCAGGGCTACCTGGAATCGTCCAACGTCGACCCGGTGAAGGAAATCACCGAGCTGATCACCGCCCAGCGCGCCTATGAAATGAACTCCAAGGTCATCACGACGGCCGACGACATGGCCTCCGTGGTCAGCAAAAACCTCAAGTAAACGAAGAGAGGGCCGGACATGACGTTTCGCCAGGCAAAAAGCATAGCAGTCGCGTCGCTCGCGGTGGCGAGCCTGGCATTCGGGCTCGTCTCGGCCCCTCGCGTGAGCGCCGAGGACCTCGGGCTTGGCAAGGCCGTCGTCCCGACGGAAGCCATCTATCCCGGCGACATCATCAGTAGCGGTCAGTTGGAGGAGGTGCAGATCACCAATCCCAACCTGACCGGCGACTTTGCCCGCTCGATCGACGAGGTGGTCGGCCGCGTCTCCAAGCGGACATTGCTGTCCGGCCGGACGATCGCAATCTCCGCTCTCCGTCAGCCTTTCGCTGTCACCCGCGGCTCCAATGTCCGCCTGGTGATGAGCATGGGCGACATGACGATATCCGCCGCCGGCACGCCGCTGGACGACGGTTCGATCGGTGACAAGGTGCGTGCGCGCAACATGGATTCCGGCATCATCGTCAACGGCACGGTCCTCGAAAACGGTACGATCCGTGTGGTAGCGAAATGAAAAGCCTGCGCCTCCTCCTTGCCATTCTTCTCGCGTTGCCAAGCCTGATCGTCCCCGGTCCGGCGGTGGCAATGAGCTCGCGTATCAAGGACATCGCTTCGCTCCAGGCGGGGCGCGACAACCAGCTGATCGGCTACGGCCTCATCGTCGGCCTGCAGGGAACCGGCGATGGGCTGCGGTCGTCGCCCTTCACCGAGCAGTCGATGCGCGCCATGCTGCAGAACCTCGGCATCTCGACGCAGGGTGGGCAGTCCAGCGCCAAGAACACGGCGGCCGTCATGGTCACGGCCAATCTTCCTCCTTTCGCCAGCCCCGGCAGCCGCATCGACGTCACCGTCAGCTCGCTCGGCGACGCCTCATCGCTCCGGGGCGGAACGCTGATCATGACGTCGCTCAGCGGCGCCGACGGACAGATCTACGCGGTTGCGCAGGGCTCCATCATCGTTTCCGGCTTCCAGGCACAGGGCGCGGCCGCCACCGTCACCGAAGGCGTCACCACCGCCGGACGTGTGCCGGGCGGCGCGATCGTCGAACGGGAGCTGCCGGCGCGCTTCAAGGATTCCGTCAATCTGGTGCTGCAGCTGCGCAACCCTGATTTCTCGACCTCGATCCGCATCGCCGACACCGTCAACGCCTATGCGTCCTCGCGCTTCGGCGCGCCGATTGCCGAAGCCAAGGATTCGCAGGAAGTCGCCATCGCCAAGCCGAAGACGGCCGATCTTACACGGCTGATGGCCGATCTCGAAAATCTCGAGGTCCAGACCGATACGCCGGCCAAGGTTGTCATCAACGAGCGCACCGGGACGATCATCATCGGCGCCGATGTCCGCGTCTCGCCGGTGGCCGTCAGCTATGGAACCTTGACCGTGCAGGTCAGCGAGAACCCGCAGGTCATCCAGCCGCAGCCCTTCAGCAACGGCGAAACGGCGATCCAGGACCAGACCGACATCTCCGCGACCAAGACCGGTGGCCGCGTGGCCGTGCTGCAGGGACCGGATCTGAAAACGCTGGTTTCCGGCTTGAACAATATCGGCGTCAAGCCTGATGGCATCATCGCTATCCTCCAGGGCATCAAGTCGGCTGGCGCACTCCAGGCGGAGCTTGTTCTCCAATGATAGGCTCAAAGCTAAACTCCCATCTCCGCGCAAACGGTCGGACCCTTGCCCTTGCGGCGGTCGGGGCCGTGCTGATGGTCATCCCCGGTGCCTTTGCCGAGGAGGCCGCCAAGCCTGCGGCCGATCCATCCGGCAGCCAGGACGAAATCCGGCAGTTCTGCACCAGCATCGCCGATCCCGCCCGCGACCAGCGCTATCTGTTGCAGAAGCAGGCTCTCGAGAAGCTGCAGTACGATGTCGACGCGCGCATCGCCATCATGGACCAGCGCAAGGCCGAATACGAAGATTGGCTGAAGCGCCGCAACGACTTCCTCGCGAAGGCCGACGACGGCCTTGTGCAGATCTACAAGAACATGAAGCCGGATGCGGCGGCAGCCAGCCTAGACAACGTGAAGATCACCATCGCCTCGGCGATCATCATGAAGCTGAAGGCCAGCCAGGCGAGCCTCATCCTCAGCGAAATGGACCCGCAGAAGGCGGCGACCGTGACCAACATCATGTCCAGCGCGTCCGATCCGAACACGTCGAAGACGAAGGACACACAATGAAGAAGTCTCTTCCGGTCACCATCGCCGCCGTGGTGATGCTTGCGGGCTGCCAGTCCCAGGCGATCAAGGAAATCGGCCGCGCCCCGGCCATGAGCCCGATCGGCAGCGGCCTGCAGTATGCCCAGACGCCGCAGATGTCGCTGTACCCGAAACGACCGCATCAGGTGGCGCAGGGCTATTCACTGTGGAGCGATTCGCAGGCGGCCCTGTTCAAGGATGCCCGCGCGCTCAATGTCGGCGATATCCTGACGGTTAACATCTCGATCAACGACAAGGCCAACTGGGACAACGAAACCAATCGCGACCGCACCAACAAGAGCGGCATGAACTACGATGTCAACGCCAATATCCTCGGCTGGAACCCGAAGACGTCAGGCGCCGGCACATACGGTTCTGACACGTCAACAGACGCCAAGGGCAAGATGCAGCGCTCCGAGCAGGTCACGCTGCTGGTCGCGGCCGTCGTCACCGGGATTCTGGAAAACGGCAACCTCGTCATCAGCGGCTCGCAGGAAGTCCGCATGAATCAGGAAATCCGTATTCTGAACGTCGCCGGCATCGTCCGGCCGCAGGACGTGACGGCCGAGAACACGATCTCCTACGAAAAGATTGCCGAGGCGCGCATCTCCTACGGTGGCCGTGGCCGCTTGACCGAAATTCAGCAGCCGCCGCGCGGCCAGCAGGCCGTCGACCTTCTGTCGCCTCTATAACGGCAGCGGGCGAGACAAAGGAAAAGGCGGACGGCGATGGCAGACGAAGAAGACGGCAAGAAAAAGAAGAGTTCGCTGGTCCCGTTGATCGGCGGCGTCGTGCTCCTCACCCTGGTCGGCGGCGGCGCCGGCTGGGCGATCGGCAAGATGGTCGCGCCGAAGATCGTCTCGGCCGAAAAGGCCAAGGAGGCTGCGGCACCGAAAGCCGCTGAAGGCAAGAAGGGCGAGGGAGAAGGGCTGCCGACGATCGTGCCCGAAGCCAACGGCATCGTTCAGCTCGACCCGATCACATCCAACCTTGCCTATCCCTCCGAAAACTGGGTTCGGCTCGAAGTTGCGCTGGTGTTCAAGGGGCCGACAGACGTCAAGATGGCGGAGGACATCCACCAGGATATCCTGGCCTATATCCGGACCGTTTCGCTGCAGCAGATCGAGGGTCCGCGCGGCTTTCAATATCTTAGGGACGACATCCAGGAACGTGTTGACCTGCGCTCGGAAGGGCGCGTATCGAAGGTGATGTTCAGAACCTTCGTCATCGAATGATTCGATTCTTATGCCTTTTCATCGCCATCATGGCGATACCCGAACTGGCGTCGGCGCAACAGCTTCCGACGGACCTTTTTAGTGCGCCGGTGAGCGGCTCTGCCGCCTCCTGGATCATCCGCACCTTCGGCCTGCTGACGATCCTGTCGATCGCTCCGGGCATCCTGGTGATGGTCACCAGCTTCCCGCGCTTCATTATCGCGTTTTCGATCCTGCGCTCGGGCATGGGCCTGTCGACCACACCGTCCAACATGATCCTCCTCAGCCTTGCGCTGTTCATGACATTCTACGTGATGGCACCGACGTTCGACCAGGCTTGGAAGGAGGGCGGCGCGCCGCTGCTGGCAAACCAGATCAACGAGACGGAAGCCGTCCAGCGCATCGCCGAGCCGTTCCGCACCTTCATGGCCGCCAATACGCGCGAGAAGGACATCAAGCTCTTCGTCGACCTTGCGCAGGAGCGCGGCCAGACGGTCGTCGTCGACAACAAGGTCGACTACCGCGTCATCATCCCGGCCTTCATGATTTCAGAGATCCGCCGCGGCTTCGAAATCGGCTTCCTGGTCGTCCTGCCGTTCCTGGTCATCGACCTGATCGTCTCCACCATCGTAATGGCGATGGGCATGATGATGCTGCCGCCGACCTCGATCTCGCTGCCGTTCAAGATCCTGTTCTTCGTCCTGATCGACGGCTGGAACCTGCTGGTCGGCAGCCTGGTCCGATCGTTCCACTAGCTTTAACCCGACGTTAACCCGTCACCGGTCCGCGCCGAGGTTTTCCCCCCGGCGCGTCTCGTCGCTATTCGGCTGCGATCGCGTGCGGTGTCTCGTCCTCGACCATGAACGGCACGGTGCGGGCGGGGAGGGCGGGGACGTCGAAGTGGTCCGGCTCCAGCCCCTGCCTGCCGCGCGCATACATCGTCTCGTAGGCAGCCTCCAGATGGCTGCAGAAGCGCTCGGCGTCGAACAGCGGCTGGATGTAGCGATTGCGGATCAGGCGGTCCTTGTATTCCTGGACGCGGCCCCGCTCGCTGGCGAGTTCAACCGCCAGGTCCTCGTAGCCCTGCATGTCGGCGGCAACCAGTTCCGGGACGCCGATGGCATTGAGCAGGCTTTCGCTGACGCGGGAGGCGAAGTTGGTGCCCTTCAGCGTCAGGACCGGCAATCCGCCCCAGAGCTGCTCCGAAGTGGTCGTGTGGCCGTTCACCGGGAAAGTATCGATGCCGAGATCGGCAAGCGCCTGGCGATCGATGTGCTCGTCATAGCGAATGCGGGTGGTGTAGACGATGCGCTTGCGGTGGATGCCGCGGGCGTCGAAGCGGGCGGCCAGATTAGCCTCGGCGCGCGGCCCGTTGCACAGGATCCACAGGACCGTGTTTTTGGTGCGCTTGAGGATATTGCACCAGACATCGACCATCTGCGAGGTGATCTTGCGGTTGCCGTTGAACGACGCAAACACAAAGGCGTCTTCCGGCAGGCCGTGCGCGGCCCTGGTCGTCGGCCGTGGCTTCGGACGGTGGATAGGATCGTTCGGCTGATAGCACTCGGGAAGGCGGCAGAACTTCTCGTGGAAATGCGCCTTGGAGTGATCCGGCAGCACAAAGTGATCGCCGATGATGTAATCGAGGTCGATGTTGACAGTCGTGCCGGGAAAGCCGAGCCAGGCCACCTGTATCGGCGCCGGCATATGGTTGAGGATCTTGGCGCGCGTGTCCTTGGTGTGCCCCTTGAGGTCGACGAGGATATCGATGTCGTTCGACCGGATGAGCTGGGCAGCCGCCTGGTCGCTCATATCGCGCACGTCGACTACCTTGCCCCATTTCGAGAAGTCGAAGGGTTGCTTCTGCTGGCTGTCCAGCGGCGAGTGGTCGAACAGGACGATTTCGAAACGATTGGTGTCATGGAGCTCGAGTATGCGCTGCATCAGCTTCATAGTCGCGTGCCCCGGCCAGAAGTCCGAGGAAAGGTAGCCGATGCGGATCTTGTCGCCCCAGACGTGCGGCATCTTCCGGCGCACGTCGCTGTGGCCTTCCGGGATCGGTGTCGAGTCATGCACGGCGAGCTTGTTCAGCGCCTCGTCGCCGCACCAGTGAAGGTGGAAGAAGGGGTTGTCGAGCCGGATATAGTCCAGCTTGCCGGCAGCCGTTGCTGCGAAGATTGGTGCTGCCTGGACGTCGATGGCGGCGAGGTCGGAAAATTCGCGGCAGAAGATCAGGCTGAGCGTGCGGAAGGTGATGTTCTCTGGATATCTCTTGAAGAGTGTCGCGGAGATATGCCGGTTGCCGTCGTCGTAGAGATCGTCGGTCAGGAGCTTTGCCGCCAGCGTCAGGTGGCGCAGGTGCGAGCCGTTGGCCAGGACCTTCTTGAGGCCGCCCAGCAGTTCCTTCTGCTGGCGCGCAAGCAGGATGGTCGCGAGCACGAAGGCCACGTCCGGATCCTTGAGCGCCATCTGGAAGATCAGCGATCCGATCGCCAGGGCTTCGTCCTCGTTGCCGCTTTCGAAATGCAGCAGAATAGCTTCGCGAAGATACTCCTCCCGAATGGGCTTCTGTCGACCTGCGAGTTCGAAAGAGCTGGCCGCCTCGGATTTAAAGCCGAGCTTCTGCAGCGTCTTGCCGAGCAGGGCGTAGACCTTCGGCGACTTGTCAACGTCGATCAACCCGTTCAGCGCTTCAAGCGCGCGGGTGTACTGGCCCTTCCGGTAGAGATCTGAGGCGATCGAGATAGTCGGTTTGTTGCTCAAGGGTGCCAAACTCCACGCGGATCGGGACGGAAATCGGGGACGGCGAAGGCTGTCTCCGGGGATTCGTCTGCCATCATCGCGTGCGTAGCTTGCGTCAGGCCGGTGCAGTAAATTAACCGATTCAGCCGGTGTTAATGATGACTCGATGCACTCCGGCCCGCCAGGCCCCGGTTAAGTAGTTGGAAACAAATAGATGTGATTTTGAGCCCACATGACGGGTTTGGTGTCCAAAATGATGACACCGAGGCATGATGCCGCTCCGTGATCGCCGGTATTGAAGTCCGGTAATGTCCTCCATTTGTATCCAGTTCAGGGGACAACCTATGACGAGCATTAACACCAACAGCTCCGCAATGGCGGCGCTGCAGACGCTGCGAAATGTCAACAGCAACCTGACCTCCACGCAGACTGCCGTATCCACCGGCCTGCGCATCTCCAAGGCATCCGACAATGCCACCTACTGGTCGGTCGCCACAACCATGAAGTCGGACGTCGGTGCTCTCGGTGCCGTTTCCGACGCTCTCGGCCTCGGCGCAGCCAAGGTCGACACGGCCTACACTGCGATGGACAGCTCCATCAGCATCGTCAGCCAGATCAAGGACAAGCTCGTCACTGCCAAGGAAGGCAGCGTCGACAAGACCAAGGTTCAGGCTGAACTGAGCCAGCTCCAGTCGCAGCTGAAGAGCGTTGCCCAGTCGGCCTCGTTCAACGGCGAAAACTGGGTCGCTGCCGCTTCCGGTGGCGATGCCTCGGTCGTTTCTTCCTTCGTCCGCGACTCCTCCGGCGGCGTATCGGTTTCTTCCGCGACCTACACCTTCAATTCGGGTGCCAAGGGCAACGTATTGTTCGGCGCGAGCGGTGGCAGCATCGACACGACCAAGGGCATCCTCGGCACGGTTGACGCAAGCGCCGGCGGCTACTCCGTCTCCAGCCTGGATATCTCGAGCATGACTGGTGGCCAGATCGACAGCGCCATGACCATGGTCGAAACGGCTCTTTCTGCCATGACCAGCGCTGCAGCCCAGCTTGGTTCGCTGTCCAGCCGTATCGATCTGCAGACCTCGTTTGCCTCCTCGCTGAGCGATGCAATCACATCGGGTGTTGGCAAGCTGGTCGATGCCAACATGGAAGAGGAATCCAGCAAGCTTTCGGCTCTGCAGACACAGCAGCAGCTCGCAATCCAGTCCCTGTCGATCGCCAATTCCTCGTCGCAGGGCATCCTCTCGCTCTTCCGTTAACCGACGGAACAAGGTTTCCGCAAAACGGGTAACCTTCCTAAACAAAAAGTTAAACCGCGCCCTGCTAAGGCGCGGTTTTTTTTATGCAATTTGTTCTTGTCCATTTCACCTTCCTTAACTGTATTGGTGTCATCTAGGCTCATGAAACGGCGAGTTAACCCTACTGACTACGGTTAACAGGCATGACGCTGGATGCCGTTTCCGGCCCTGACCCGGAATGTCCCTTCTATTAACCAGTGCCAAAGGGGCAAGTAATCCTATGACGAGCATCAACACCAATAACGCTGCAATGGCAGCTCTGCAGACGTTGCGTAATGTCAACAGCAACCTGACGAGCACTCAGACCGCCGTATCGACCGGCCTGCGTATTTCCAAGGCGGCCGACAACGCTACCTATTGGTCCGTTGCCACCACCATGAAATCAGACGTCGGCGCTCTCGGCGCCGTTTCCGACGCTCTCGGCCTGGGTGCCGCGAAGGTCGACACAGCTTACACCGCAATGGACAGCTCCATCAGCATCGTCAGCCAGATCAAGGACAAGCTCGTCACTGCCAAGGAAGGCAGCGTCGACAAAGCCAAGGTTCAGGGTGAACTGAACCAGCTGCAGGCGCAGCTGAAGAGTGTAGCCACATCGGCTTCGTTCAACGGCGAAAACTGGGTCGTTGCTGCTTCGGGCGGTTCCGCCTCGGTTGTTTCGTCCTTTGTTCGTGATGCTTCGGGCGGCGTTTCGGTAACGACATCCGCATTCGAATTCAAAGCCGGTTCCATGGGCAACGTCCTGTTTGGCTCCGACGGATCCGGCGGCGCCGATCTCAGCACCGGTATCCTCGGATCCGCCAAGACGATCGGCTCTTCGAGCTTCTCGGTCTACAGCCTCGACATCCAGGGCATGACCGGCTCTGGCATCGACAGCGCAATGAACATGGTTGAATCGGCTCTCTCTGCCATGACCAGCTCCGCAGCCCAGCTCGGTTCGCTTTCGAGCCGTATCGATCTGCAGACCTCGTTTGCCTCGTCGCTGAGCGATGCCATCACGTCTGGCGTCGGCAAGCTGGTCGATGCCAACATGGAACAGGAATCCAGCAAGCTGTCCGCTCTGCAGACGCAGCAGCAGCTCGCGATCCAGTCGCTCTCCATCGCCAACTCCTCGGCGCAGAGCATCATGTCGCTGTTCCGTTAAGCGAACAGGCTCAGCCGGCACTGACCGGCTGATCGATCTCCTAACAAAAAGTTAACCGCGCCTCGCTAAGGCGCGGTTTTTTTTATCTAATTTTTATTAGTTCTTCAGTTTTCATTAACCATGATGATGTCATCTAGGCTCATTGAAACGGCAAGTTAACCATAAGCGATTTGGGTTGACAGGCATGACGCTGATAGCTGTTACCGGCCTAGACCCGGAATGCCCTTCTAACCAACGCTGCCAAGGGGCAAGATTTCTATGACGAGCATCAACACCAATAATGCTGCAATGGCAGCTCTCTCCACACTGCGTGGCATCAACAGCAACCTCCAGATGACACAGAGCGCCGTTTCCTCGGGCCTGCGTATCTCCAAGGCTTCCGACAATGCCGCTTATTGGTCGATCGCAACGACCATGAAGTCCGACACCGGCGCCATCGGCGCCGTTTCCGACGCCCTCGGTCTTGGCGCTGCCAAGGTCGATACTGCCTACACAGCGATGGATAGCGCCATCGACATCGTCGGCAAGATCAAGGACAAGCTCGTCACCGCCAAGGAAGGTAGCGTCGACAAGTCCAAGGTTCAGGAAGAGCTCAGCCAGCTCCAGGCGCAGCTGAAGAGTGTTGCCGAATCGGCATCGTTCAACGGCGCCAACTGGGTCGTGGCATCGAATGGCGGCTCCGCTTCGGTCGTGTCGTCCTTCGTCCGTAACGCCTCCGGCGGCGTTTCCGTCACCGAATCGGCCTACGCCTTCAACACAGGCTCCCAGGGCAACGTTCTGTTCGGCGTCAACAATGTCGGCGGCGCCGACACGGCCTCCGGCATTCTCGGTAGCGTCGAAACCTTTGGCGCCTCCAGCTTCTCGGTCTATAGCCTGAACATCAAGGGCATGACCGGTGGCGGCATCGACACGGCAATGAACATGGTGGAATCCGCCATGCAGGCCATGACCACCGCTGCCGCCCAGCTCGGTTCGTTGTCGAGCCGCATCGATCTGCAGACGACGTTTGCCTCGACACTCAGCGACGCGATCACCTCCGGTGTCGGCAAGCTGGTCGATGCCAACATGGAACAGGAATCGAGCAAGCTATCGGCTCTGCAGACGCAGCAGCAGCTGGCCGTCCAGTCTCTGTCGATCGCCAACTCCTCTTCGCAGAACATCCTGTCGCTGTTCAAGTAAGCGCCGGATTATCACCTCTTCGACCATCAACCGCGCTCCTCGGGGCGCGGTTTTTTTAATTTAATCACATCCTATACTCCGCATTAATACCTCGTTAACCAATTTGATGTCATCTGCCGTCAGCGCAACGGTTGGTTAACCTGTCCTAATGGCCCGTTAATAGGCATGAAGCTGATCTCCGTTCCCGGCTCTTCCGGAATGTCCCTACCTTTCACCGACCAAGGGGCAATACGACATGACCAGCATTTTGACCAACGTTCCCGCCATGGCTGCCCTGCAGACGCTGCGGAGCATCAACACCAATCTCCAAGATACGCAAAGCCGTGTGTCCTCCGGCTACAGGGTCGGTAAGGCCTCCGACAACGCGGCCTATTGGTCTATCGCCACGACGATGCGGTCCGACAACGGCGCGCTTTCCGCCGTTGCGGATGCTCTCGGTCTCGGCGCCGCCAAGGTCGATACCGCCTATACGGCCATGGATAGCGCCATCGAAGTGGTCCAGAATATCAAGAACAAGCTCGTGACCGCCAAGGAAGGCAGCGTCGACAAGCGGGATGTGCAGGAGGAAATCTCCCAACTCCAGCAGCAGCTCGAAAGCGTTGCTGAATCGGCCTCCTTCTCCGGCCAGAACTGGATGATCGCATCCGACGGCGCCTCCGCCTCCGTCGTCTCGTCCTTCGTGCGAACCAGCACCGGCGGCGTCGCGGTCAACAGCACCAGCTACCGGTTTGATGCGAGCTCGCAGGGCAACGTGCTTTTCGGCTCCGACGCATTCGGTGTGGTCAATACTTCGTCGGGCATTCTCGGCAGCCAAATCGGTTTCGGCACATCGAACTATTCGGTCTACAGCCTCAATATCGAAGGAATGACCTCGGGACAGGTCGACAAGGCCCTGACGTTGGTCGAATCTGCCCTGCAGGTCATGACCACGGCGGCATCCCAGCTGGGCTCGCTTTCGACCCGTATCGATTTGCAGACAAGCTTCGTATCGGCGCTCGGCGACACGATCGATGCCGGCGTCGGCAAGCTCGTCGATGCGAACATGGAAGAGGAATCGAGCAAGCTCACGGCACTGCAGACGCAGCAACAGCTGGCCATCCAGTCGCTCTCCATCGCCAACAGCAGCGCGCAGAACATCCTCTCGCTGTTCAAGTAAAGCGCATCGCTTCTTGGCCCGCATCCTGGCCAATGCGGCGGCGCGCCCGTCATCGCATTGGGCAAGCCTTGAGCGTGGCTTGCGCGGCAGATGCTAAGTCGCAATTAGCGCTTGCCGCATGCGTTGATGGATTGTTAAGCATGATACGCAGCGATTTGCTGTAAGCGACAGGCCATGCCGGGAGACCTCGGCAGGCTGGCATGAAGCCGCAAAGTCGCCGCCGGTCCAGCCCGGCCTGGCACATTCACACAGATCGCGGGCATTGATTCATGAGCAGCTTGACCTCGAACGCTTTTGCGCTTGGCGCCCTCACGGTTTTGCGCGGCGTCAACAAGGAGCTGACCTCGGCGCAGCTGCAGGTCTCTTCCGGATACCGCATCGGCAGCGCCGCCGACGATCCGTCCTACTGGTCGATGTCCATGACCATGAAGTCGGACAGCGCGAGCCTGAAGACCTTTGGCGATGCCATGTCGCTCGGCGCCAGCAAGGTGGATACCGCCTATACTGCCATGACTTCTGTCGTCGACACTCTGACGGAGATCCAGGCTAAGCTGGTAAGCGCCTCTGAAAACGGGGTCGACAAGGATAAGCTCAACACAGATATCCAGGCCCTTAAGGCGCAGTTGACCTCGAGTGTGGAATCCGCCTCGTTCGCGGGCTCAAACTGGCTGTACAACACGCAGTCGGTCGCCGAGACCAAGCAATCGGTCGTCAGCAATTTTGTGCGCGGGACCTCCGGAGAGGTGACGCTCAACACCATCGATTACGACGCTTCGCAATCGCTGATGATCGATACCGCCGACCCAAGCCGTGGGTTGCTGACCAGGAACATCGACGCGAATACCATTTCTTCCGACGGGACGAGCACCGCGCGCAACTATTACATGCTGGCGCCAAACGGCGCGGCTGGGGCAGCGGGTGGCAAGGAGATTGCGCTGAGCGCCAGCACCACGTCCGGCGATATCAGCGACATGCTCAACGTCACGCACTCCATGTTGGCAGCGGCAACGACTGCAGCGTCGAACATGGGTATCATGAAAGCGCGGCTCGACAGTCAGTCGACCTACCTTTCAGGGCTTCAGGATGCAATCGACACCAGCGTCGGCGACCTCATCGACACCAACATGGAAGAGGCATCGGCGCGGGTCACGTCGCTAAAGACCGCCCAGCAACTGGGCGTCCAGTCGCTGTCGATGGCCAATACCATGGCAAGCAAGATCCTCACGCTTCTCCAGAATGGTTAGCACCGCATGCTGGGCGGCATCATTCACCTTCGCACAAGTTTGACCGCCTACTTTGCCACCATCGGGCGCACCCTGTCGACAGACGGGACGAGCCCGACCGATTTGCAGTGGCTGACGGAACCGGAAGCGGAATGATCAACGTCTTGAGCAGAAAATCACCAGCGCTACGGCCCCATGCCGCGCGCCAAGAAGCTGTTTGCCGGAAACCGGCCGGAGTTCAATCATGAGCCGAATGATCTCCCGATACCTCAAGGATTTTGGCGCAGAGCCGTCGGCACCGGCGCCGGTTGCCGCCGTGATGCCAGCCATGGCCTTCGATGACGCGATGAGCTTCACCGCCGCCCCTGCGCAGGAGACGCTGGTCGATCTCGCCGCCGAACGTCGGGAGGCCTATGCCGAGGGGCACGAGGCGGCAACGCTTTCCCTGACCGAGCTGCACCAGGCGGAGATTGACGCGGTGATGATCGCCCATGAGGCGGCACTTGAAGAACTGAAGGCGCATTTCGAGACGGCAGCGATCGAGCGCATCGATGCCTGTATCGCCGAAATGGCCAATGCGATCGGCATCGCCGTCAGCGCCGAAGTTGCCAAGCCCTTGTCGACGATCATGACGGAAACCGTGACGGCCAAGGCGGTAGAAGAACTGGCCGCCCTGGTCACGGCGTCCATCCTCGATGGTGCCGTCGGGACAATCACCGTCAGCGGCCGCCGCGCGATGTTTGACAGCCTTGCTGCCAAGGTCCATCCAGACGGCGTGCTGCTTGCGTTCGTCGAATCGCAAGACGTGGATCTCAGCGTCACCATTGGCGACACGGTTCTTGTGACGCGCATGTCGGCCTGGGCCGATAGCCTGCGGGACGTCCTTTCATGAGCGACAGCGAAAACCATCACAACGGCAAGAACGAAATCATCGTCATCAAACGCCACGGCGGTGGTGATCACGAGGGTGGCCATGGCGGCGCCTGGAAGATCGCCTATGCCGACTTCATGACGGCGTTGATGGCGTTCTTCCTGGTCATGTGGCTGGTGAATGCCTCGAACGCCGAGACCAAGGCAGCCGTCGCCTCCTATTTCAATCCGATCAAGCTTGCCGACACCAAGCCGACTCAGAAGGGCCTGAAGAAGCCTGTCGATGCGGCCGAGGGCGAGCAGAAGTCCGAGAAGTCGAAGGAGCAGGAGGACCAGCAGACCAACGGTGCCTCTGCGGCCACCGGCGAGGACCAATCGTCCACGTCAGGCGACCAGACCAACTACTCGGAAGCGGATTTCTTCGAGAATCCCTACTCCGTGCTGTCTGAGATCGCTCAGGAAGTCGGCCAGCAGGCCAATGTCAGCGCCAAGGGCGACGGCGGTGCGAGCAACTCCGGTCCTGCCACCGGTGCCGACGGCGGCCCGGCCTACCGCGATCCCTTCGATCCTGACTTCTGGACGAAGCAGGTCAAGATCTCGACGGAATCGAAGCCGGATGGCGGCGAGGCCAGCAAGACCGACGAGGCGCCGAAGGGCGAGGTCATCGCCATGGCCAAGGCGACTGCCTCCGATAACGGTCCGTTGACCGACAAGCCCCAGACGCCCGAAATTCAGGATACCACTGTCGCGCAGCCAGAGCCGCCCGCCAACCCGCCGATCCCGGAAAAGATGCCGGAGGGAATGCAGAAGCCGATGGATGCCTCCGAAAAGGCTGCCGCTGACGCTGCGCAGGCCGCAGAAAAAGCCGCTGACGCCTCGACGCCGGCGGCCGACAAGGCGGCGTCCACGCCGAGTGCCGCCCAGCAGGAAGATGCCAAGCAGTTGCAGCAGGCAATCGAAAAGCAGATCACCGGGGTCGCTGGAAAGCTCGCCGAGGGCCTGGTGGTGACGCCGGCCGAAGGTGGGCTGCTGGTAACGATTTCCGACCAGAGCAACGACCCGATGTTCAATGTCGGCTCCGCAGTGCCGCGCAAGGAAATGGTGCTGGCCATGGCGAAGATCGGTAAGATCCTTGCCGACCGCAAAGGCGCCATCGTGCTGCGCGGCCATACCGACGGCCGGCAATACAAGGCCGGCGAGATCGACAACTGGCGCCTCTCGCTGGATCGCGCGCAGAGCGCCTATTACATGCTCGTGCATGGCGGGCTGGATGAGAAGCGCATCTCGCAGGTGTCCGGCTTCGCCGATCGTCGGCTGAAGATACCGGACGACCCCTTCAACAACGCCAATCGCCGCATCGAGATCCTGGTCCAGGGGAATCAAGGATAATTCATGACGCGAGGGACGCTTCGATACACTTTGGCGCTGTCTGTCGCCCTCGGTGCCCTGGCGCCGGGGTGCGGCTATGCCGATGACAAGGATCTCGCACCCTACAAGATGCTGCGGTCGCTGCAGTTCGTCCAGGACTCCGTGGTGCTCGGCGATCACTCCGCTGGCGAAATGCAGCGCTTCATGCTGTCTACGATCGACGAGCGCTTCCGCTCGGCCGACAAGTCCGTGTTCGAAGATGCACGGAACGTCGATGCCGCGCTCATCTATACGATGAGCGGCGGCAACCCCGCGACGCTCGAATTCCTGATGTCGAAGGATGTCGATGGCAACTTCGACAACAGGGTCGCCGACGTTCTGCGCAAGTATCTGAGCGGTAAGGGCCTTCTCGTCGTCAAGACCATGGCCAATACAGCCAAGGAGTACCGCGACAAGAAGATCGGCCCCTACCTGTCTCTGGTGGCGGCCAACGTGATGAGCGCGAAGGATCCGAAAGCAGCTTTGAAGCTTTACGACTGGGCGCGACTGACAAGCCCCGGCACGATTGTCGAGGAGGCCGCGTTGCGCCGGTCCATGTCGCTGGCGACAGAGGCCAAGATGGTGCCCGCGAGCCTTTTCTATTCGCAGATCTACGCGCGTCGCTTCCTCCATTCGCCCTATGCCAGTCAGTTCGCCGACCTCTTCGTGCAGCTGGTCGTCGACCACAACACAGAGATCAAGCCCGAGGACATAGTCGATACGCTCGGCTTCATGGATGGCCCGCGGCAACGCGAAGTTTACCTGCGTATCGCCCGCAGCGCGACCATCGCCGGCAAGAACGATCTAGCCCGAATGGCATCGACGCAGGCCGCCGCCGTTCCGAGCGATGGCAGCGATTCCTTCGGCCAGCTGGCGACCTTCTACAAAGGCGTCTCCAACGTTTCGACTGACAAGGCGAACGATGCCCTGCGCGACATCAGCCAGATCCCCGACGGAGAGCTTAACCAGAAAGATCGTGCGCTTCGCGATGCCGCAAGGGCGGTCGCAGACGAAGTAACGCGATTGCCAGACGCGCAAAGCCTGACACAAGTTTCGACCGATACCCCTGTAAGCGAAGAGGTTCAACACGATGGAGCTGCAGGCGTCGAGACGCCAGGGACCACACCCGCAGCGGCAGTTGTTGAGCAAGGAGCCACCGCGCAGGCGGCTTCAACCCGAAAGGGAGAGGGGCAGGACGCCGACTCTTCGTTCAACACATTCGTCAAGACGAACCAGTCGAAGCTAGACGCGCTCGATGGTCTTTTGAAGCAGTAAGGTCGCTGATCATGGTCGCTATTGGTGTTTCCACCGCATCCTCTGCTCCCGACGCCCTGTCGCTGTCGAGAAGCGGCAGCCGCGGCAAGGCAGGCAACGACGACCCGCACGGATTTCAGGATGTCCTGGACAGGTCCGGCAGCCCGCGGGATACTGGAACGACACCCGCCAGTTCCCCCGCCAAGGCCGGCACAGGCAACACGGACGCAGGCAGTTCCGTACCCGGCAAAGCATCGCAACCTCCAGCGTCCGACGTAAAAGGCAGTAGTCCGGCAGCATCGGCGGGCGCCGCTCCGGCGAACGTCGCCGGGGAGACTCAAAGCCCCGTAGTTCCGGCTGAAGACATCGTCCCGCCTGAAGCGATGACGCCTGAAATTGATCCGGGCAAACTCTCGACCGCAGACATTGCCGAGCAGCTCGCCGCAATGGTGGCCGACGGGAGCGCCGGCCAACCGGTCGCCGACGGCAAGGCTGGTGCCGCGCCGGTCAAGGGCGGCAAGACAACGCCGGCAGCGGACGGCGCCGACGATGATGCGGCCTCATCCGATGCCAAGACCGCGAACGGTGCCATTGCCGACGCTCTGACCCTTCTTGGCGGAGTCTTGCCGGTTCCTGCCCAGACGGCGCCGAGCGTTCTTGCGGCGGCCGGGCAGCTTCATGGCAGCAACGTCAAGGTCATGCCTGGTTCTGATGCCGGCGTCAGCGCGGTACCGGTCGATGCCGCCGATGATCAGCCTACCGCCGCAGAAACCGGCATGGTGATGCTTGCGTCGACCTCCGGCACGCTCGGCAACGCAAGCGTCGACGCCGGGACGAGCAATTCCGACCAAGCAACGCAGACATTCAGCCTGGAGCGCGTCAGCGGCAAGGCACAAATTCAGGATCTGGCGGGCGCCAGGGCCGCCGCCGATGCTCAGCAGCTCGAGATCAAATCGACAGCGGCCGACAGCGTCGGCACGGTCAACGTCCTCGAGTCCCGACGCTTTGTCGGTCTCGCCGATGGGTCGAACTCGGCACTGGTCGCCAATGCGCTGACGGGCAACAAGGACTGGGCCGCAGCCATGCAGCCGAGCGCGGCGCTGACCGGCGCGTCAGCCACGACCAGCGCAAGCAAGGTCATGAACAGTTTGAAAATCCAGATGAATCCTGAAAATCTCGGGATTGTCACCGCGACGATGCGGCTCTCGGGTGAGCAACTGTCGGTTGACCTGAAGGTGCACACGGCAGAGGCCTACCGACAACTTAGCAACGACCAGAGCGCGATGATCGATTCACTGCGTCAGCAGGGCTACACCGTGGATCGAGTGACGGTCACCTACTCGTCATCGGATACGTCTGGCAACAACAACCAGCCGAGCGCCCAGGGCCAGCAGCAGCAGCAGTCCGGCGCGAGCCAGGGGCAGGGCAGTGACGCCCAGGCCCGTAAACAGAATTCAGGACGACAGGCCGGTGATCAGGATGGTGTGTGGAGCACGGGGAACTTGGCGACGGATGATATCGCTGCTGGCAGTGCTCAGCGGGCCCGCGCTGGCGGCGTCTACCTATGATGTACACGCTTCGACCACAGATGGTATGTGCGAGCGGGAAATTCAGTCCGCAGCTCAAAAATACGGCATCCCGGAAGGCATTCTCTACTCCGTTGGCCTGACCGAAACGGGCCGCAAGGGCTCGCTTTATCCCTTCGCCATGAACATCGAAGGCAAGCCATTCTTCCCGGCATCTGAAAATGCGGCCCTTCAGCTGTTCGCGCAAGCCCACCAAAGCGGCGCGAAATTGATCGATATCGGTTGCATGCAGATCAACCAATACTTTCATGGAGAGAACTTTGCGTCCGTCGAAGCAATGTTCGATCCGCATAGCAATGTCGAATATGCGGCCAAGTTTTTGAGTGTTTTGCACGACAAGCATGAGACCTGGACGATGGCCGTCGCCCGTTATCACGCGGGTCCAAACAACGACCCCGCACAGAAGGTGTATGTCTGTCGCGTGATCGCCAACCTGGTCGCCACCGGATACGGAAAATGGACGCCCAACGCGGCAACTTTTTGTCGCGATTGACCAGCCATAAAGTTGTATTTATGCCACATTTGCCGTCTCTCGAATGTGGCGGCAAGGTGGACCAAAAATGGCTGGCAAGAGACATCGTGAAAATGTATTAATTTTTCCACCGCTTTCTTGTGCCGAATTGGTACGGGACCCACTAGATGTGGTTCAAATCGGAGTGGTTATCTTAAGCAATTATTAACTATCGCCACTCACTTCCTACAGTTGTTCGCGATTCGCTCGATTCGTACCCATTGCATCAGAGGAAACCCCACAACTGATTCGGAGGCGGACGAATGATCGTAGTGGTTGACGAGCGCGGGCTCGTAAAAGACGGCTATACATCCCTGTTTGGGCGAGAAGGAATTCCTTCGACGGGGTTCGATCCCAAGGAGTTTGGTGAGTGGGTGCAGACGGCAGCAGATAGCGATATCGCGGCGGTCGAAGCATTCCTGCTTGGTCAAGGCGAGCACATGCAGCTGCTCCCCCGCGCCATCCGCGACCGGACGCTTGCACCTGTCATCGCGGTCAGTGATCATCCTTCTTTGGATGCGACCCTTGCACTTTTTGATTGTGGTGTCGACGATGTCGTCCGCAAGCCTGTGCATCCTCGCGAGATCCTGGCACGGGCAGCCGCCATCCGCCGTCGCCTCAAGGCCGTTGCCAATTTCACCGACGTCGGCGCCATCCGGGTTTTCTCCGATGGTCGCGATCCGGAAGTCCACGGCGAAGTCTTCGCTCTGCCGCGCCGCGAGCGCCGCATCCTGGAATACCTGATTTCCAACCGCGGCCGTCGGGTTACCAAGACGCAGATCTTCAACGCGATCTACGGCATCTTCGACGAAGAAGTCGAAGAGAACGTCGTCGAGAGCCATATCTCCAAGCTTCGCAAGAAGCTTCGCAAGAAGCTCGGTTTCGACCCGGTCGATTCCAAGCGTTTCCTCGGCTACTGCATCGACTGGGCCTGAGTGAATTCCCTCGACTGGAAGATGATTTCCAGTCGATCTAGCCTACCCCGAAAAGCCGCTTCATGATGACCTGCTTTTCCTCTCCCCACCAGACAGCTTCACGCAAGGCCCATTGAATAGTCTTGCGATAACGGGAAAACGAGGATTTCAGATGAGTCTTTTCGGCAGCATGAAAACAGCGGTTTCAGGGATGAATGCCCAGGCGAACCGCTTGAGCACGGTCTCTGACAACATCGCGAATTCGGCGACGACAGGCTACAAGTCTGCTTCCACGAGCTTCTCTTCGCTCGTTCTGCCAACCACCGCAGGCGCCTACAACTCGGGCGGCGTGGCGACTTCCGTGCAGTATTCGATCTCCCAGCAGGGCGGTCTTTCCTACACATCCTCGACGACGGACATGGCCATCCAGGGCAATGGCTTCTTCGTTGTCCAGGACGCTGCCGGAACCCCTTATCTGACGCGAGCAGGCGATTTCTCGCCGGATCAGAACGGCAATCTCAAGAACGCGGCCGGCTACACGCTGATGGGCTACTCCTATGGCTCAGGTTCTCCTTCCGTAGTCGTCAACGGTTTTGATGGGCTGGTTCCGATCAATACCGAGTCGCAGGGCCTTACGGCTGTGGCGTCAACGACCGCATCCTTCTCCGGCAACCTCGATTCGAGGGCCGCTATCGCCACGGGCAATCTTCCGGCTAGCAACACGGCTCCGGTGACCGCCGATACCCAGAAGACCTCGCTGATCTCATACGACACCCTCGGCAATAAGGTTCAGTACGACTTCTACTACACCAAGACCGCCGACAACACCTGGGACGTCTCGGTCTACCGTGGCGCCGACAAGGCGACCGGTGGCACGTCGTCCTTTCCCTATTCGAGCGCGGCGGTTGGTTCAGGCACGGTCTCGTTCGACCCCACCACCGGCAAGATGACCAGCGGTGGCACGATCGCCCTCAGCGATCCGAACGCAGTCAGCGGCACGCAGGATATCTCCGTCGACATCTCGGGCTTTTCGCAGCTGGCCTCTGCCTTTGGCGCCACCGGTAAGGCCGACGGACAGGCGCCCAGCGCCGTCAACAAGGTGACAGTCGGCACCGACGGCACCGTCACGGCCCAATATGCCGATGGCACCAGCAAGCCGCTCTATCGCATCCCTCTGGCAAATGTCGCCAGCCCGGACAATCTGACGGTTCTCAGCGGCAACGTCTATTCTGCCAACGGCCAGTCGGGCGTGACGGTGACAGGATTCCCCCAGGCCAGCGGCCTTGGCTACATCCAGTCCGGCGCGCTCGAAGAGTCCAACGTCGATCTCGCCGGCGAACTGACGACGATGATTCAGGCACAGAAGAGCTACACGGCCAATTCCAAGGTGTTTCAGACCGGTTCGGATCTGATGGACGTTCTTGTGAACTTAGTCCGATAGTCAATTAAGGTACTGCCGAGCATGACACTCACCCAGGCACTCAATACCGCGCAGGCGATTTTCAACAATACCGGCAAGCAAAGCTCGGTCGTGTCGAACAACATCGCCAATGCAAGCAATCCGGACTATACGCGACGTCAGGCAATGACGACGATTTCGTCCGACGGTGCGACGGTGGTGCAGATTGCCCGCTCGGCAGAACCGACCCTCCAGCGTCAGCTTCTCTCGTCCACATCGGCGGATGCCGCTCAACAGCGGCTGCTCACCGGCTACGGCGACATACAGGCTACGATCGGTGGCAACGACAGCGAAACGGCGCCCACGACCTATCTGTCCAACTTCCGCAAGGCCATCCAGGCTTTTGCAGCGGCTCCCAACAGCAATACGACCGCCCAGGCAGCCGTGACTGCAGCGCAGGACGTTGCCAATTCCCTCAACCAGTCGACGGCAGCAGTGCAACAGGTTCGCACCGACGCCGACAAGGAAATTGCCACAACCGTCACCTCGCTGAACGACCTTCTAAAGCAATTCCAGACGACCAACGATGCTGTGCGGACGGCGACGGCTTCCGGCGCTGATCCGAGCAACGCGCTCGACCAGCGCGACGGGGTTCTGAAGCAGATTTCCTCGATCGTCGGCATCAAGACGGTCAATCGCGCCAATGGCGACATGGCGCTCTATACATCCGACGGCGCGACCCTGTTCGAGACCGTTCCACGGGATGTAACCTTCGTACCGACAAACGGTTACTCGGCCGGCAGCACCGGCAACGGCGTCTACATTGACGGCGTCGCGCTCGCTCCGGGCGACGGCGCGAACACGACGGCCAAGGGAACGCTTCAAGCACTGCTGCAGATCCGCGACGTCGCGGCTCCGACCTACCAGAAGCAGCTGGACGAAATCGGCCGCGGCCTGGTGACGATGTTTTCCGAAACGAACACCGTGGACGGCTCCAAGCTGCCTGGCCTGTTCACCTACACGGATGCCAACGGCAATCCGGGAGAGACGCCGACGTCCTCCACGACCATCGATGGCATGGCAGCGGCAATCACCGTGAACCCGGCGGTGATTACGTCGGCGGGCGGCAACCCGAACCTGCTGCGCGACGGCGGCATCAACGGCACCGACTACATCTCCAATCTCGCTGGCGATGCAGGCTATTCGACGCGCCTCGATGCCCTGGACACGGCGATGGGCACGCCCATGGATTTCGATCCCAACGCCGGCGTCGACAGCAATTCGAGCATCATGGATTTTGCCTCCAACTCGGTTGGCTGGGTCGAAAGCGCGCGCAGTGCAGCATCGACCGCAGCGGAAAACACGGCGGCATCTTCCTCTCGTTCGAGCGAGGCCTATTCCAACGGGACGGGTGTCAACCTCGACGAAGAACTCACTCTGATGATGGACATCGAGCAGTCCTACAAGGCCGGCACGAAAATCCTGAGCGCGGTCAACGACATGCTCACCGCTCTCCTGCAACTGAATTGATGAGTTAAGCCATGAAACTTTCCGCCATCTCAAGCAGCGCCATTCAGAATGCCATGCGACTGACGATCAAGCAGTCGCAGAACGAAATGACGAAGTCGTCGCTGGAGGCAACAACGGGCGTCTATGCCGACATGGGTGTATCGCTCGGCGGCAACATCTCGCAGAGCATCGACATGACGCGCGACGTGTCGCGCCTGGACGCGATCACCGCCAGCAATTCGACGGCAGCAGCGCGCATGACCGCGACGCAAAGCGGATTGGCGGACATGACGTCGCAATCGCAGACGTTCCTGGACCAGCTGGTGGCATTGCAGGGCAACCAGGATGGCAGCAGCATCGCATTGTCGCAGACAACCGCGACATCAACCATCTCGACCTTCGTCGCGGATGCCAACACGATGCTGAACGGACAATACATCTTTGCCGGCACGAACACCGACGTTCAGCCGATCTCCGACCAGACCACCGCGGCCACTGCCGCAATCCAGTCGGCGCTGACCGACTACATGGCGGCTCAATCGCCGCCGGTGACGGAAAAGAGCGATCTGACCGCCGACCAGATGACCGACTTCATCTCCAACAAGGTCGCGCCGATGTTCCTGGACGATAGTTCGCCGACGCCGAACTGGACCAGTTGGTCGAGTGCATCGGACCAGAACATGACCAGCCGGATCAACAACTCCGAGGTCGTCGAGACGTCCACGAATGCCAATGCCTCGGGCATGCGCTACATGGCGCTGGCAGCCACGGTGGCGAAGTCCTTGATGGGAACCGATCTCAGCAAGGCGGCGCTCAGCTCCGTGACCTCGAGCGCCATCAGCTACGCCCGTCAGGGCATCGACGGCATGAACGCCCAGGCAAGCCAGCTCGGCCTATCGCAGTCGCGGGTCACCAAGGCCAATGACGCGATCGGAGCCCAGAAAGACATCATCAACAACCGGATCGTCGACCTTCAGGGCGTCGATCCATACGAGGCCTCGACCAAGGTCAACAGCTTGGAAACCCAGCTGCAGACCGCCTACACGATCGTCTCGAAGATACAGCAGTTGAGTCTCGTAAATTACCTTTGATGATCAAAGGGCGTAAATGACCAGGAAGGATGCATGAATGTATCAGTTCTCATATGCAGAAATCATGCAAGACGCGGTGGCCGACGCCAAGGAGCGGGAGCGCCAGGTCCTCGATCGGTCGATCTCCCTTCTGACGGAAGCAATGAATAAAGCCAAATACGGTCGAGAATCGATCGAGGCACTTTTCTATACAAGACGGGTCTGGGTGGCTTTTATCGAGGACCTCAAGAACCCGGAAAATCAGCTCGACGTCACGTTGCGCGCCAACCTGATCTCCATCGCCATCTGGATCTTGAAAGAGTGCGATTTGATCAGGCGCCGGAAATCGACGAACTACCAGGGCATCATCGACGTCACAACCATCATCAGGGATGGACTTAAATGAAAAGTACACTTCGAATATCGCTAAAAGCCGGCGAGCGGATCTTCATCAACGGAGCCGTGTTGCGCGTCGATCGAAAGGTCGCACTGGAATTCCTGAACGACGTGACATTCCTTCTGGAAAATCACGTTCTCCAGCCGGAAGATGCAACGACGCCGTTGCGCCAGCTCTATTTCATCGCCCAGATGATCCTGATCAACCCGGAAGGCAAGGATCAGTCGACCGCGCTGTTCCGCAAGTCGATCGTCATGCTGCTCAACTGCTTCAAGAACGAAGAGGTTCTGGCCGAGCTGAAGCGCATCGATGGTCTGGTTGCGACCGGCAAGGCGTTCGATGCTCTGAAGTCAATTCGCGGTCTCTACGTCGTCGAAGACAGCATTCTCAACAACCAGGAAATGCCTGCCGCGACCATAGAGCACATCCGTCGAGAAATCGCGCCATGGCGGTAGATCCGGTCACCGGCGCGACTGCCACCGCGACCGCCCCCACCACAAGCGGAGCGGCTGCGTCGAATTCCTCGACGGCAGCAGCAAGTGCGACGCTCAACTACAACGACTTCCTGCAGCTGCTGATCGCCCAGATGAAGACGCAGGATCCGACGTCTCCGATGGATGCCAGCGCCCAGATCTCGCAGCTTGCCAGCTTCTCGCAGGTCGAGCAGCAGATCAAGACCAACTCCCACCTGGAGACGGTGCTGTCGAACCAGATGCTGTCGCAGGCGGCAAGCTATGTCGGCAAGACGATCGTCAGTGCCGATGCTTCGATCAGCGGCGTCGTCAAGGAAGTCAGCGTCTTTTCAGACGGCATCCTTGCAATTACCGCTTCGGGGGCTAAGGTTCTCATACAGCCGGGAATCAGTGTCACGGACGGAACGGTGGCCACGCCGACCGGAACGAGCACACCGACGGATACCGCCTCGACGAACACGCCCACTCCATAGCGATGGAGCGGGTGCATCCGGGACTGGATGTACAGTCTTCGGCCTGCTGTCGCGGATGGAAATTTTGACGCGATCGTTGAAAGCGATCGCGTCGTGCAGACAAGGAAATTGGCCGAGATGAACGAAGCCGATGCATTGGATATCTTTCAGGCGGCGATCTGGACCGTGCTGATTTCGTCAGGCCCGGCGGTTCTGGCCGCCATGGTCGTCGGCGTCGTCATTGCTCTCATCCAGGCGCTGACCCAGGTCCAGGAAGCGACATTGACCTTCGTCCCGAAGATCGTCGCCGTTTTCGTGACCATCGGGGTCACGGCGCCGTTTGTCGGTTCGCAGATCGGCATTTTCACCAATCTGGTGTTTTCGCGCATACAATCCGGCTTCTAGCCGGGCCGCTTGCCATTGCTGATGCTTTGGTCAGCCATCCTCGCGCAAGCTTCGTCCCGTAACTCGACTGGGTATTAGGGTAAGCGGCTCGTCCGCCTCCCTCCTCTCATGAAGAGACGGATCTGAAGCATGGCGTTACCTCCTTCACTACCGCTGCCCAAAGTCGCCCCGAGTTTCCGGGACGTAGCGTTCGCTGTCGCCATCATCATGATGCTCTGCATCCTGTTCTTGCCGATACCGCCATTCCTCATCGACATGGGCCTGGCTTTCTCGATCGCGCTGTCGGTGCTGATCCTGATGGTGGCGTTGTGGATCCAGAAGCCGCTCGAATTCTCGTCCTTCCCGACCATCCTGCTGATTGCCACGATGACCCGGCTGGCGCTGAACATCGCCACGACGCGCGTCATCCTGTCCCATGGCTATGAAGGCGATCATGCGGCCGGCGGCGTCATCGCCGGCTTCGCCAGTCTCGTCATGGCCGGCGACTTCGTCATCGGTCTGATCGTCTTCCTCATCCTCATCACCATCAATTTCATCGTCATCACCAAGGGTGCCACGCGTATCGCCGAAGTCGGCGCCCGCTTCACCCTGGACGCCATCCCCGGCAAGCAGATGGCGATCGACGCCGACCTTTCGGCCGGCCTCATCGACGAGCGCGAGGCGCAGCGCCGGCGCAAGGAGCTTGAAGAGGAAAGCTCCTTCTTCGGGGCGATGGACGGTGCGTCGAAGTTCGTGCGCGGCGACGCGGTCGCCGGCCTGATCATCACCTCGATCAATATCTTTGGCGGCATCATCATCGGCTATTTCCGCCATGGCATGCCGATCGGCCAGGCGGCCGACGTCTTCGTCAAGCTCTCGGTCGGCGACGGTCTGGTCGCCCAGATGCCCGCCCTGATCATTTCGCTTGCCGCCGGCCTGCTGGTTTCGCGTGGCGGCACGTCGGGCTCGACGGACCAGGCGGTCGTCAACCAATTGAGCGGCTATCCCCGGGCACTCGGCGTTGCTGCGGGCATGATGTGCCTCCTCGCCGTCATGCCCGGCCTGCCGTTCGTCCCCTTCATGATCTTGGGTGGCATCATGGGTGCCGGCGCCTGGGTCATTCCGCGCCAGGCCGAAGCGCTCAACAAGCTGCGCCGGGATGCCGAGGAGCACAAGGTCAGCCAGTCCAAGGATCTGGAGAAGGATTCGGTCAAGAACGTCCTCAAGACCTCCGAGATCGAACTGGCACTCGGCAAGATCGTCTCCACGCGCCTGCTTGGCGCCCATCAGGAACTGGCCTTCCGTGTCGGCAAGATGCGCAAGAAGTTTGCCTCGCAATACGGCTTCGTGGTTCCGGAGATCAAGGTCACCGACGACATCGCGATTGCCGACAAGTCCTACCAGATCCGCATCCACGGCACGACCATCGCCTCCAATCTGCTGCGGGTGGGCGAAGTCCTTGTTGTCACCGGCGCCGGTCGCAAGCCGACCGTACCGGGCGACGAGATCCGCGAACCAGCCTTCGGCATGCCGGCCGTCTCCGTCCTCGAAGCCTTCACCGAGGATCTGAAGCGGGAGGGCTTCCAGCCGATCGACAATGTCTCGGTTGTGCTCACCCATATGAGCGAGGTCATCCGAAACAATCTGCCGCAGCTTCTGTCCTACAAGGATGTCAAGATCCTCATCGATCGCCTCGATCCGGAGTACAAGAAGCTGGCCGACGAAATCTGCTCGTCGCATCTCTCCTATTCCGGCCTGCAGGCCGTCCTCAAGCTGCTGCTGGCCGAACGCGTTTCGATCCGCAACCTGCATCTGATCCTCGAAGCCGTGGCCGAACTGGCACCGCATGTCCGCAAGACCGAGCAGATCGTCGAGCATGTTCGCGTCCGCATGGCCCAGCAGCTCTGCGGCGACCTTGCCGACAACGGTGTGCTCCGCGTTCTGCGACTCGGCTCGAAGTGGGATCTGGTCTTCCACCAGGCGCTGAAGCGCGATCCGAAGGGCGAAATCATCGAATTCGACATCGACCCGCGCAATCTCGAGGAATTCAGCGAGAACGCAACGCGAGTTATCCGTGAATTCATGGACAAGGGCCTGCCTTTCGTACTTGTCACGTCGCCTGAAACGCGCTCCTATGTGCGCATGATCATCGAACGCTTGTTTGCGACGCTGCCTGTGCTGTCGCATGTGGAATTGGCCAAGGGAATCGAGATCAAGATTCTGGGCGCTATTTCATGATCACTGACCCTCAGGGGACCGTCCTCGCGCTGTTTCTCTGCTTCTGCAGGATCGGCGGATGCGTGATGGTCCTGCCGGGGTTTTCCTCTGCCCGCGTGCCGCAGCAGGTCCGCCTGCTGATCGCCGTCGCGCTGTCGATGGCGGTGCTGCCGGTACTCTGGGATGCGGTCTATCCGAAGGCTTCGGCGGGCGGGGCGCAATATGTGATGCTCATCGCCACCGAATCGCTTGTTGGCGTGATGTATGGAATGATGGCCCGGCTTTATACGCTCGGTCTGCAGTTCGCCGGAACCATCATTGCGATGATGATCGGTCTGACATCGCCAGGCGGCGCCGATCCGGTCGAGGACGGTAGCGAGACGGCGATTTCCGGCGTCATCACCTTTTCCGGCTTGATGATCCTCTTCATCATGGACTTTCATCACTATGTTTTCCGCGCCCTCGTCGATTCCTACACGCTGATCCCTTTCGGGGGGCATATCGAGATGCAGGCGACGCTGATCTCGTTCACCGACACGTTGCAGGCAACGACCTACATCATGCTGCGGCTTGCCAGCCCCTTTCTGATCTACGGGCTGATGTTCCAGGTATCGATCGGCTTCATCAACAAGCTGGCGCCGCAGATACCGGTCTACTTCATCTCGACGCCCTATCTGCTGATGGGCGGTCTCTTCATGCTTTATCTCAGCCTGGCGGCGATGATCAGCCAGTTCTCCGATGCGTTTCTCAGCGTCTACAACGGCCATTAGCAAGGGTAGGGCACCCGATGACGGACCAGAATCGATCGAAGAAACTGAAGCGTCTTGTTGCCGTCCAGCGCCACCTCGAGCAGATGGCGGAGCAGGAATTGGCGGAAGCGACGCGTACGCGCAACGAGGTTGGGCATTCGATCGATCAGGTTGTCGATGCGATTGGATCTGTCGATATCGTTCACACCGCTTTCGCCCAGCAATATGCCTGGCGGCTGGGACGCCTGACGCTACGCGACCAGCAGCTCGAGGCGATGCAGCGGCTGATCGAGATGAACGTGCTCAGGGAGCGCACCAAGGCTGACCGGCTCGAGGAGCATATGCTCGAAGCGCGCGCCGCCGAATTGCGCGAATCCGACGACAATGCTGTCTACGATATCATCGATCAGCGCTTTGCGTCCGTCGCACCAGCCTCCAGCAAGGTTCAAAAACCATAGTCGTCACGAGTTCATACGAAAGGAACGTGACGTGGCTATTTCGCCTCCAAGTGATTTGGTCCTTGATGTTGTCAGGGCAGCCGACCCCACGGATCTGCAGGCCGCGCAGGCGAAGCTGCAGGCCAACCGCGCCGCTTTTGCCGCCACGAGTCTTGCTGAAGCCGGTAACGGTTTTGCATCGACCGTCGATGTTCTGAACAGGACCAGCACCCAGGCCGCCACCCAGGCAGGCCTTGCCAACGCCAACGAACGCAGCACGACCAGCAAAGTCCCGGCCGCCTATCAGAAATTCGAGGCGATGGTTCTGCAGAATTTCGTCAAGAACATCCTTCCGGACAGCGAAAACCTCTACGGCAAGGGCACTGCCGGCGAAATGTGGAAGGGCATGATGGCCGAGCAGCTCGGCAATACCATGGCCAAGGACGGCGGCGTCGGCATCGCATCCAAGATGTATCACGAGCAGCTGGAAAAGACCCGCGGCACCGGCGCCGACCACATCACGACCAGTGAAAACGACAAGAAGCAGGCATTGAGCATGATTGACGAGTTCGAGCGCAAGACGTTCGGGACCCCATCTGCGGAAGCCAACAACAACAGCGGAACGACAGTGACCAATCAAGGTTCGCTGACGTCGCAGAAAGTGTAAGTGGGCAGGATCATGGAAATCATCTCGAACGACTACCGCATCAAATCCGTACTTGGCCGCTTGGAATTGATTATCGACAATGAAAACAATCGCATCGGCAAGGATGCGGAGTTCGATCTCAAGGTCTCCAACACCCACAAGAGTCGCTGCCTCTATGAACTGTCGATGCTGTTTCGCGATACCGATCCGGCTGAAATGGCGGCGGCCCATATCGAACAGCTGCATGGCCTGAAAAAGAAGCTGGTTTTGAACGCGCGTCGCGTCGAAGCCCATCTTGAAGCCGTGCGCGCCGTGGCGGAAATCCTCAAGAACGCCGTGCAGGACGCCGATGCCGATGGCACCTACTCGCAAGAGCAGTTTGTGGTGCGTCAGGCCGGATGATTAAGCTCGTCGTCACAGGCCTGTGGGTATGTGCCGTCACCTTGGTGGCGGTCTACTTTTCCGTGCAGATGGCGACGGCCCCGGCAGCCAGCCCCGAGCCGAAGCCGCCCGAGGAAGAATTCGTCAAGGGCGAATCGATCAACGTGCCGATCATCGGCGACACGGGGGTCACCGGCTATTTCATCACCAAGATTTCTTACATGATGGACAAGGCGAAGGCCAAGGATGAGGCGACACCGCTGCCGGCCTTGACGACGGATGCGCTGTTCACGCTGCTGGTCGGCGACAAGATGATCGACATGTCGAAGCCCAAGGCCTTCAACCTCGAAGCCTTCCGAGGCGAGATCAAGAAGAACATGAACGAGCATCTCGGCGGCGACTATGTCAAGAGCGTGGTCATCGAGCAGCTCGACTATCTCTCGAAGGACGAAGTTCGCGCGAGCGAATCCGCCCCGGCCAAGAGAAACATCAAGACGGTGCCGCTGGTGCCACCAGAGGCAGCACCGACCGCCGCCGAGCAAACGCCCGCCAAGACGCATTGATCGATCCGCCGTGCTTCCTCCACACCCCGGCAGTTGCAGCGCGTTAACCATTTCTTTGCCATCAAAATTTACAGTCGGTTAATCATCCGAATCTGCGGCCGATGGTTTGACGGTCCTGCGCGCGAGATTGGCTGTCATGGCACAGAGACATTTCAACGACGGCGCCACTCGGCTTGGCAACGACCAGGACCGGCCGGGCTACTCCGTCTGGACCTCAGCGCCCGTCGATGCCAGACCGGAAGCTTCGTCGCTGAGTGATGCCCAGTTGCTCGATTATCTCAAGCGCTCCCTGGCAGGCGAACCGTTCCCCCTATCCGCGCCGCGCGATCCGGCCGGCGAGATGCCGCTTGCCATGCGGGTGCGCGGCATCCTCAGGGCCGAGAACGAAAATGCGCGCCTTGCGCCGCCGCTCGCCGAAAGTCTCTCCGAGATCGAGGCGTCCCGTCCGTCCGAAGCAACCCCGCCATTGCCGACTGCGCTCGCCTACCCCGTCGAAGCGGACCTGCCTTTCCTGGCAGCCATTCCTTTGCGGCGGCGGTCGAATCTCGCATGGGGCTCCACCGCCCTCATTCTCTTCATGACTCTCGGCGCAGCCTATATTCCAAGCCTGTTTGCCTCGCCGCCGCGCTATGCGGCGGAAGCGCGACTTGAGGTTCAGGGTGCCGCCCGAGCAATTCCCGGCTTTCTGGATGCAGCGACCCAGCGCCTGACATCGCCGCGCCTTCTCTCCCAGGTGGTAACCAGGCTGAAACTCGACCGCGATGACGAATTCACTGGCGGGGAGGCGACAGCCTACAGCGTCGTCAAGGATCTCTTCACCGACAGCGGCGCTGCCCCCGACGGGTTTTCGCGCGCCCAGACGGCGCTCCGCCAAAGGCTGTCGGTGACGCCGGACGCGCGATCCGGCAGCCTCGCGCTGGTCGTGCAATCATCGGATCCGAAGACGTCCGCGCGCATCGCCAATGACCTGGCTGATGCCGCCGTGCGCGACGCAGCGGCCAAGCCTCCGCTCACGCCGAATGCCGCCGAACAGGCGATGGAAAGCGAGCGGAAGACCTACGATGCTGCCAATGCCGCACTGACCGCTTTCAAGGCGCGTACCGGCGATGACAAGATCGCTGCCGCCAGCGACCTGATGGCGCGCCGGGAGGCCTTGGGCCATCAGCTGGCCGCCGCCGACAAGGAGGCGCAGGCCGCCTCGATCCGCCTGACGGCCGCGAAATCCGTAAAAATGTCGGACGTTCTGGACGGAGCGATTTCCCCCGATCTCGGCTCCCCCGCAGTGCTGGAGGACCTGCGCAACCGCTATGCCGCCGCACGTACGACGCTCGGGCAGCTGTCGACACAGCTTGGCCCCCGCCATCCGCGCCTGCTCGCCGCCCAGTCGGTGCTCGACGCGCTGAGTGCGTCGATGACAACCGAAATTCGCAAGATAGTGGTTGCGGCGGACGCCGATGTGAAGAGCGCCGCAAGCCAGGCCAAGCTGCTGAAGGACCGGGCTGCCGAACTCGATCGTCAGCCGACATCGGTGGATCTGGTCGCCTTCGGCAAGCTGCAGGCCGATGTCGAGACCGCGCGGCAGGCCTATGAGACGGCGTTGACAGCGACGCAGGATGTCCAGCCGGACGTAAAATCGGTCGCTCCGCTAGCGCTGGTCGCGCCCGCAGTCCCGGCCGCGCTGCCGGTCGAGGACAACCGCCTCGGTCGCACGCTGATATCAGCCGCGATCGGTTTTGGCATGGCTCTGGCGCTGATCGGGTTCCGGTTCCTGATGAGCCGCAAGCCTCGTCACACATCATTCGATGAGGATGCCCTTGACCTTGAGATGGCCGATCTGCTGGCCGATGTGCGGCAGGCGGCGGCGCCATTTCGCGCTCCTCTCGATCAGCCCCTGCAGAGGTTCAATGCCGGCATCCCCGTCGCCAATGACCGGCTGACGGAAATCGTCGAGCAGCAGCAGCCTGCCCCGGAGACGGCCTTGACCGCGATCATCGACGATGTCGCATCCTTGCGTGAAAGAGTGGCCACATATGCAATGCGGCGCCACGCAGCCGGTCGCTGATCCTGGGCTTGCATTCGCCTTGCAAATTGTCGTCTTTTGACATCAAAGGGCGTAGGCAGGCAAACTCCTGCCGCAGGGCGGCGCTAGGTTGCCGCCGATGACATTCGGGAGAAAATGCGTGGCAACAGTGATCGACGGCAAGCACGTGGCGGCTTCAGTTATCG
>Ga0070670_100000428_pt1 | contig 34724 bp, 29 predicted proteins | sample KBSS63metaG_FD_64665 | JGI IMG/M metagenome (GOLD analysis project Ga0070670, IMG submission 64665) | Switchgrass rhizosphere microbial communities from Kellogg Biological Station, Michigan, USA - KBS S6-3 metaG | ecosystem: Host-associated > Plants > Roots > Rhizosphere > Soil ... | reverse complement strand
GATGCGCCAGTGACCTTCGCTGTCAGATCTCGTGGTCAAACTGGTCCCCGTTTGTGTGTTGGTGACAATAACTTCCGCGCCAATAATGACTGCACCCTGATGATCGACGATCACGCCGCCGAGCTGTCCCGGCTCGAGCGTGCTGAGATCCACTTCGGTCCAATTCTGTGAACTAACGGAAAACTCATCAACAGAATCGACGATGTTCCTCGCTATTGACGCCGGAAACAGTTCCGCCGAAAGCGCGTTGCCACCGAATTGCCTCACTTCGAGTCGTTCCGGCAGCGAGACTTCCCACGTCAGCAGATTCACCGGAATGCTCAACTTCGGCAGTCCCATATCGTAAGCGCCACTCTTGGCGAATCTCGATCCGGAGCTGTAATAAACAAACGACACGTTGTAAGGCTTCGACGAATCGAGTCCCGCACGCAGCAATGGAACACGGGTCCCGTCCGTGCCCTCGACAGGCTTCACGCGTTCGCCTTCGACTTCTGCCGAAAGTAACTGTGCGCCAGCAGGCAGCTCGATCTTCATGAACGGCTTCGCGTGATTGCGCACGCGCAGAGAAACTTCGGTCAGCGTGCGTCCTTCAATGTTCGTCAAGGTCGTAACGGTCGCGCGTTCGGCGATTGCGGAAAGCACGTCGGCGTCGAGAAACTGTCGCCACTCGAGTTGCAGTTTCGGCGCTTCACTCGCGCGACGGTTGTAACGAAATGCAGCTTGCAGTGGGAAATGCGAGAGCGAGCGTGTGATTGCGCCGGCTTCACGCACGTCCATGCGTCGCAGCCCGCCTGACTCAGTCGCCTTGAGCTCCATCGCGCCCGCACCTTCAACCAGCAGCTCGCCGGTTTCACGTTGCGCATCTGCGAATTCGAGCAACGGCGCCTCGGCCTGCGTCTCGCGATTCGTTCGTTCAATCGCGATCAGAAACTGGTGATTACGACGTGCCGGATCGTGAACTCGCAACGTCAAAATATTTCCGGAAACGTCGTGCGATTCGAGCGTGCTGCCCGATGCGGTTACGAGCTCGTACCCTCCTGGCAGAGCCATCTTGAACTCGCCCGCTTCGCCCTGGATCACATTCAGATCGCAAAGCGCTGTGACGCGCAACTGCGAATCGCCGACGGAAACAACGGATTTAACGTCCGAGAGGAAACGCACTTCGCGTTGCGCAACAGGCGCGGCAATTTCGCGTGTGGTCCACCAGATGCGCGCCGCTTTGCCGGGTTCAAGCGCGGCTTCAATTCGTGTTAGACCGTTGGCTGTGTCGCGACTCGTCACCAATCCCGGCTCGACGCGAACGTTCGCGTGATTTCCCGGCAGCTCGAGCGTCAAGATTGAGCTGCTTGCGAGTGGAACCGGAAGTGTGAACGAAGCACGTCCGGCTTCGATCGTTAGAGGTGCCGCAACCCCGAGCAAGACTGCGAACGGACCTGGACCATTCAGTATCGCGGCGTGGTGTGATCCTTCCTGCAGCAGTGGCAACGGATTGTTCGATTGTTTGGCTTCGAGAATCGTGAGGGCGGTTGTGAGCGGAGTTTTCACCGATCCTTTTGCGAGCAGAGAACCGTCGATATCGACGGTGCCGACGAGCGTCTGATTCTCGACGCGTAATTTGAATACCGCACGCGACAAAACGAAAGGCAGCGGCACGTCGTCGGGCAGTTTGTCTTTGCGATTTGCGAGCTCAACGAGACGGTTATACTCGCTGAGTGAAAGCGTTACGGTTCCCGCGGTTCCGGGCGCGGGCAAAGCCGTGTTGACGGTTGTGTTGCGGACTTGGCCGGCGGCCACGACGGTGATCAGTAAAATCAGGATTAGGACTCTCATCGGTCACCTTTCTTTCTCTCACGTAGAAAGTCAAACTCAACTGCGGGCGTCTGGTTCTCGGCCGTCAATTCCGAAATGAGGAAGAGCGACGGACCGAAGTGTGGAAACACAACGCGCAACGGAAGATTTCGCGCTGGCTGCTTGCCGGTTTTGTCGCCACGTGCCTTCGCGACGAGTTGTTTCGCCTCTGCTTGATCCGCGGGGATCTCACCTTCGGCGCGCTGCTGCTCGGTTGCAGATGGCGCCGCCTGGGAACGCAAGGCAGATGACTCGGGCCCAGCGTACTCAGCAAGGCGGAAACTGCCGGAGAGTCCGGGCACGGGGGTCACGCGAAAGAGTGGTGGATGATGCAGTAAAAAATGTGACTTTGAGATAGGGAGATCGACGGCGACGAGCGACACGCGCGTGCGTCCTTTGTCGGTCCACGAAGCGGCGTGATCGAGATAAGAAATTTCGACAACGAACGCGGGCGACTCTTCGCCGGAGCGCGTCTTTTCTAGTGGAAGCAGGAGTGAGCCGTCCGGCGCTTTTCCGGGTCTGATCGGACGACCAGCAACGGACGCGCTCCACAACACAGCCGTCGGAGGCAGCGTGAGTTTCAGAAAGTTGCGCTGGTTGTTTCGCACGGCGAAGCGTGATTGGACCAGGATCTTTCCGTCAGCAGCGATCAGCGTGTTGTACTCTGCTTCTTCGATGTTTGCAGTGAGCACTGCCTGTGGCGTGTAGCGCTCAACGTCGAGCGAGAGCGTTCGTGGCGACTTGCCGTCTGCGGGTTGAAGCCTGAACGCGATCAGCGACGGTGATTGTCGATTCGCAATCAGCCCGCCCAGCTCGCCGGCTTCAGCATCTTCCATCCCACTCGGGCGACGTTCCTTGATTTCACCCGCGCCGAGCACCTCGACACCGACGCCGCCGGTTTCACGTTCTGCATTCGGCAGACGAATCAACGGAATGTCGAGCTTTCCGGCGCGCGCGAGTCGCAGCTCGCCACTGAGGGTGAAGCGCGCGGTCTTCTGCACGGGCTCGATGAACAGCACTTTGAGCTCGTGATTCGCGACGTCCCAGTCAGCCACCATCGCGCCTGAAACCTGGTTCACGGTGAGCTGTTCCGGCAGGTGCACGCGCACTTCGTTCGCGAGTCCCTGCATGACCTCGACCTGAACTTCAGCGTTTACCTGCGTCGCGTCTTCACCCAAACCGACAAGCTGCGTGACCGAGCCACGAAATCGCAGCGGTTGTTTTGATTTCTCGTCGTCGATCTTTCTTCGCCAACCGAACGTAAGCGGCTCGCCGCCTCGTCCGTTTGCAACCCAGCGACTGCCGCTTGCAGTTTCTGAATGTTCCAGCAAAAGACCGCCGGTGATTCGCACGTCGACGCCTTGTCGCACTAACTCGACGACGGCGTGCGAGATGGCGGAGTTGCTGACGGGAAGATGCAGAATGTCGGTGCCTGCGACGGTTGTTACTGGAGCAACGATCTGCATCGTCAACACTGAGCGACCTGTTTTCGACAGCAGTAGATCGGCGCGGCCTGGACCTTTGTCAGTCGCGTTCATCACGAGATTTACCGGACGTCCATCGAGTTTCGCATCACGCACGATCAGTCCCTCAGGCATCGCGACGCGCACCCACCCGTTCTTGATCACGTCGACAGTCAAACGCGCTTCGCCAGTTGCGAGATCGCCGTCAACCTTTAGCTCGTAATCAATGCGACTGAGCGTCGCTTCGACTGGCGGCGCAACGGGTTCGGGCTCGGCGGGAGCAGCAGCGCGTTTAAGCGCAGTGTATTCGTTCACAGGAAGCACGACCCAACCGTCAGGCGGTGTAGCTGCACTTTGGGCCAGGCTGGAAACAGCGAAGACAATCGGGGAGAGCAGAGCCAGCGCCAGGCGCGACGCCGGCAAGCGCAATCGGTTCATGGTAATTCTCCTTTTGAAATTTGTGTGCTCTGTTGCGGACACACGTCGAGACCAAACGGCGACGTCGCCGCAAAAAAGTCACCCGCACTTTGGTTCGATTCGAGATCCAGGTGTGATCTCTTTGTAAAGCTGAGCCTAAGATGCAGTGAGGTTGCTCAAAGTAGCCTCAAAGAGTAGTACACAAAAAGCACAAAAGAACAAACGGCACATCAATCAGAAATGGCTGAACTGATTTATTGTTCAGTAGCTTTTATGTGCCCTTTGTTCTTTTGTGCTTTTTGTGTACTTCGGAATTCCTTTGGGGTGACGCCGGTCCAACGTTTGAAGGCGCGATGGAATGAGCTTGATTCGGAGAAGCCGAGCAGGTAAGCGACTTCGCAGATCGCCATTTCGCGCTCGCGCAGGTAACGCATCGCGAGCTGGCGGCGCATATGATCGAGGAGCTCGTTGTGTGAAGTGCCGAGCTCCTGGAGTTTGCGTTGCAATGTGCGTGGAGTGAGACTGAGTTCATCCGCCACACGCTCGAGCGATGGATCGCCGCCGCGCAATTCGTTTGCGATGATGCTGCGCACTTGATCGACGAGCGAGTCGTGCGGTGGAAACTTCGCTAGCAACTCTTCTGCGTGTTGATCGAGGACTGCGCAGAGACTCGCATCAGCCTTTGCGATCGGCAGTGTGAGAAAGCTCGTTGGGAAAGTGAGTTTGTTTGAAGACGCGCGAAATTCAACCGGGCACCGGAAGAGTGTTATGTGCTCTTCTGTGTCGAGTGGAGCGTCATGCTGGAACTCGACGGTTGTGGGCGCAAAGTCAGGGCTCGCTATGTTGCGACAGAGAGTGGTTACGGTGGCGAGAGTCATCTCGGCGTCCTGGCGATGATCTTTTATCGAAGTGTCGGCATAGCTGTAGATGATCGCGCTTGTGTCGTTTGAAGTTTCGAGAGTGAATAAGGCGCCGTCAGTCCAGATCGAATGGTACCGAGCGACACGCGCGAACGCGGCGCCGAGCGTGGGACTGTTGAGCGCGCAGTAACCCACGACGTCGAAAGCTGAGGGATTTATGCTTTGGCCGATGTGAAGACCGAAGTTGTTGTCGCCGGTGAGCTCGGCAGACTTCTCATAGAGTTCGACCAGTTGGGCGAAAGGGATGCGATTGTCCGGATCGAGCAGCACGGACGGATCGAGGTTCACGGCGGCGTAGAGATGCGCGGGTTGGATGCCGTGGGCAGCGTTGACGATCTTATCGACTGCTTTCGCTTGAACTGTAAACGTCTGGCGCATCGCGTCAATCCCTTGTCGTTAGCGGTCAACGAGTGTGTGATCTTAAAGCACGCGTGGTGGTGTTAGTAAGTCTAGACAAGATGACAGGATTTACAGGATTAACATGATGACAACAAAAATCACGCGCGTCGTCCTACTGCTTTTAGCCCTGTGCGTCTACGCATTTGCGCAAGACGTCAACCTCCTGCTTTCAACGCTGCCGGCCGGCAAGGATCCGCAGCGGTACAAAGGCTACGTCGAGCCGCAGTTTAAAGCAGTCACACAGCGCTCGCTCTATCTCACGATGCGTGACGGCGTGAAGATCGCGGTGACGGTCGTTCTGCCAAAAGACCTGCCCGCCGATCAGAAGATCCCAGCGATCCTGAACATGACTCGTTACTGGCGCGGTCGACAGGGCGGCGAGCCAAACGCATTCATCCCGGCACACGGCTACGCCACCATCTTCGTCGACGCGCGCGGCACTGGCGCGTCGTACGGCGTTTGGAAAGCGCCATTCACGCAGGACGAAGTGCGCGACTACAACGAAGTCGTGAACTGGATTGTCGCGCAACCATGGTCCAATGGGAAGGTCGGCGCCATCGGCAACTCATACACCGGCAACACTGCGCTTTGGCTCGCGTCGACGTTGAACCCGGCCGTGAAAGCCGTCATTCCGCGTCACTACGAATTCGATCTCTACGCCGAGACGGCCTATCCCGGCGGACTGCTCACCGACTGGACGGTAAAAACCTGGAACGAAGGCAATCGCGAGTTCGACACGAATCCCGGTGTGCGACTCGTTGACGAAGACGTCGATCAAAAACTCTACCAGGAAGCGATAAAGCGACGCGGTGAGAACATCGACGTCTACGCCGCCGCGCTCAAGACAACATTCCGCGATGACCGCGCATTCGGCTACACGCTCGACGAGCTGAGTTTGCACAACTACGCCGCACAGATCGAAAAATCAAATGTTGCCATCAACAACTGGGGCGGCTGGTTCGACGCCAGCACTCCCGACGCGATCATCAGGACTTTTCTGACGTTGAAAAATTACCAGCGCGCGGTGATCGGACCGTGGAATCACGGCGCATCGCAGAACGCGAGTCCGTATCAAACGCCTGCTTCAAAACGCGCGATGCAGGCTTACGAGTGGCTACGCTTCTTCGATCATTATCTGAAAGGCATCGACACCGGACTCGATACAGAGAAGCGTTTGTTCTACTTCACGATTGGCGACGAGCGTTGGAAGGTCACCGATCGCTGGCCGGTCGCGGGCACGCAGATGACCACGTGGTATTTCAACGAGAACAATTCGTTGACAACCAAGGCTCCCCCCGCGAAGTCGTCAGGCGAAGATCGCTACACCGTTAATTTTGATGCTACGACTGGCGCGAAGAACCGCTGGCATACGCAGGTCGGCGGCGAAGTCATCTACCCGGATCGTGCTGACGAAGACAAGAAGCTTCTCACTTACACCACCGAGCCGCTTGAAGCAGACGTCGAGATTACGGGTCATCCGATCGTCACTCTGTTTGTTACTTCAACGCACACAGACGGCGCTTTCTTTGTTTATCTTGAAGATGTCGACGAGAACGGGAAAGTCACTTACCTGACTGAAGGCGAACTGCGCGCGCTTCATCGCCGTGTTTCGAAAGAGCCGTCGAAGCTTCCGGTTCCGTATCACTCGTTTCTGAAAAAGGACGCGATGCCGCTCGTGCCCGGGCAAGTTGCGGAGCTGAAGTTTGGGTTGCAACCGATTTCGGTATTGGTTAAGAAAGGACACCGGCTGCGAGTTGCGATTGCGGGTCACGACAAAGATACTTTTATACGAATTCCAGCGGAGGGAGCGCCGACGATCGCAGTGCAACGAAACGGCCGCGCGCTGTCGATGATCGAATTGCCTGTAATTAAGAGATGAAACCGCGAGTAAAGATTTGTTGCATCGCGAGCGTTGAGGAGGCGTGGATGGCGATCGATGCGGGCGCGTCTGCGGTTGGGCTTGTGTCGGCGATGCCGAGTGGTCCGGGGCCAATTCCCGAAGATCTGATCGCTGAAATTGCCGCGACGATTCCGCCGGGAGTCAGCTCGTTTCTGCTCACGTGCTTGCAGGACGCTGCTTCGATCATCGATCAGCAACGGCGGCTCGGAGTCAACACGATCCAGATCTGCGATCGACTGACGCATGGAAGTTATCAGGATCTACGCGATGCGCTGCCGGGTATTTCGCTCGTCCAGGTCGTACACGTCACCGGGCCGGAAGCAGTCGATGAAGCGATCGAAGTGGCGCCGCACGTCGACGCGATCTTGCTGGATTCAGGGAACCAGTCGCTCGAGATCAAGGAGCTTGGTGGGACGGGCAGAACGCACGACTGGAACTTGAGCCGGAAGATCAGAGAGGCGATCGATGTGCCGTTGTTTTTAGCAGGAGGGCTGAACCCCTCGAATGTCGCCGCAGCGATTCGAGAAGTTCAGCCCTTCGGGATTGATGTTTGCAGTGGGTTGCGGACCAATGGTGCCCTCGATCCGCAAAAGCTCACCGCATTTTTCACACAGATAAACGCGGATTTAGAACGTTAACTTCACCGCTAACTGCACCTGCCGCGGATCACCGACACCCTGCCGCAAAAACCCGTCGAAGTTAAATAGCCCGGGCGTTGTGAGCGGGTTGATGTTGTTCGTGTTATTGAACGTATTGAACATCTCGATGATCGGAATGATCGAGAAGCGCTCATTAAGCCGGATCGGCCGCTGAACGCGCCAGTCAAACGAGAAATACTCGTTGTCCTTTCGCTCGATGTTGCGATTGGTGGCGGTGCGACCGGTTGCAGGCGTGATCGGCTGCGCCGTTCGTCCCTGTACGCGGAAGTTCCCCTCAAACCCCCATCCCATTTCGACATAGGTGAAGAAGTTGAACTTGTGACGGATGTCGCGATCCGATAGCGCATAATCCAAACTCAGGTTCAGCGGATCGAACGAGCGATCCGTAAACGGGTCACGCTCGTTAGAATCGTCGTCCTTGTCTTTCGCGAGTGTGTAGTTCCACTCGAGTTGATACCGTTTGCTGAACCGCTTTCTCATGCCGACGGTAAATCCGTCGAAGACTGACTTACCAACTGCGCTCGTCACAAAAACATCACCGAATCCCGGGAACAGGCCCACGCGATTCAGATTGATAAAGCGCGTGAGATGGACGCCCTTCGTATGCGTAAAGTCCATGTAGAGCGACCAGTCATCGGCAATCTGCTGCTCGAATTGAACGTTCGCAGTGTAAATTCTCGGGTTAGCGTAATCCTTGCTGAATACGCGGATGGAGGAACCCGCGACAAAGCCGCCCGATGGCGGAACGTTTACGATGTTGGGCCACACGGGCGTTGCGCTGCCGTTGCTACAGCCGAAAGACGATGCGCAAGCAATACCAAATTGTTGCACGCCGTTATCGGTGATCGAGCCGACCTGCGACAACATGTTCTGCCGGCCGTAATACATGCCGGCGTGTGCTCTTAGAACTGACTTGCCCTGGCCGGATAGATCCCACGCAAAGCCGAGACGTGGTTGAAACTGTTTCTTCGCACTATGCAGTGTTCCATCGGAAGGGAAATTGGGGTTGGTTAAGAGCGGCCCGTAAACAGTTTGACTCGGCGGCACGACCGGCTCGGGGAAGATCTGAGCTTCCCATCGCAAGCCATAGTTCAAGGTGAAATTCGATGTTATCTGCCACCGATCCTGTGCGAACAAAGCGTAGTCTTCGTTCTTGATGTTCGATGCGCCTGGCTCAGGTACTCCGGGGAGACCGGTAGGTATGCCATTCTGCAAGTAGAGAAGTAGTGGTCCACCAACGCTGTTCCCGGCGCCACACGTTTGATTGAACGGAGCGCCTTGCGTTATCCAGCCTGTAAAAGCGCCGCTAGCGTTAAAGCATTCGCCGACGCTGGGCCCGAAGCCATTCGCTGCCGCTGGAGATGAATAGCGCAGGAATCCGGTGACGCTGTCGAAGAGATAACGGCCCGTGAAGAAACCACGGAAGACCTGATCGTTAAGCGTATGCAGCCATTCGCCGCCGACCTTGATATTGTGGTTTCCCTTAATTACAGAGAAGTTGTCCTTCACCTGCGTGCGCCAAAGCAGCTCGTCGACATTTGGCTCGAGGAAGAACGGAAATCCGAACCGGAACGTGGTTGCGAAACCCATTGCGGTATCGGCCGGCACGTTTGAATCGACTGCCGCGCGTGGCCGCAATTCACGACTGTAAGAGAAGTGGGCCTCGTTAAGCTTTGTCGGCGAAATGGTGGTAAACAGGTTCGCGCGGATCACGTTGATCTTCGACGGACCCTCAATGCCGTTTGCCGAGTTGCCGTAAGTGTTTACGTCAAACGTTTGGTTGGTATTTTCTGAGTGGTCGAAGTTGTATGAGATTGCGAGCTGGTTGGCGGAGTTTAAATTGAAATCAACTTTGGCAAAGATCGCCTGGTTGTCGATCTTGTGTATTACCGGCAACCCTTCTTCCTGATTGCGATTCGTGCGGAAGAAGTTAATCAGCGCCAGCCGCTGGCAATCCTCATTGCCTCCGATTAGAGCTTCATTTGCCCCAATCGTCGGTGTAGTAATCGGGCAAGGCGTGGCGCCGATCTGTTCACTCAGGTTCGGCCGCGACAGATTCTCGCGAATGCCTTCGAAAGCGAAGAAGTAAAATGCTTTGTCTTTACTGAATGGACCACCAACCGTGCCGCCGTATTGCTCGCGGTGAAAATCCGTGAGTGGCTTGCCGTCGGAAGTGTTTGCGGTCAATCCTTCAAAGCGCTGGAAGTAGAAAGCATTGCCGTGAACTTCGTTTGTGCCTGACTTCGTGATCACGTTGATCACGCCGCCGGCCGTGCGTCCAAACTCAGCGCCTGCGCCCGTCGCAACCACCTGAAACTCTTTCACTGCTTCGAGCGTGATGTCGATCGCCGCACGTTGTCCGCCGAGTTGCTCGCCGAAGAAACCGTTGTTGTAGTCGCCGCCGTCGAGACTCACGTTGTTGAAGATTCCGCGCTGGCCCGAGAAGTTGATCTCGTCTCCGTCAGGACCCTGCGTGATGCTGACGCCGGGCGTGAGTGTCAGCAGGTCTTCAAACTTTCGTCCGAGGACCGGTGTTGTGGCCACTGCGGTCTCATTCATTGTGGTGCTGACTTCTGTCTTCACTGTGTCGACGGTTGGCGTAGACGTGACGGTGATGGTCTCTGCAACGTCGGAGACCTTAAGTGAGAAGTTAGCTGTTAACGTTTGTCCTACCGTCAGCGGTGTGGATGGAAGAACGGTAGTAGCGAAGCCCTGCTTCACCGCGGTGACTGAATAGTTGCCGGGTGGCAGAGCAAGGGCGACGTATCGGCCCTCCTCATTTGTCGTCACGGTGCGCGACAAATTCGTTTCCAGGTTTTTGATTTCGACGTTCACGCCGGGAACCACGGCGCCATTAGCATCCTGGACCAGACCCTGAATCTGTCCGGTCGTGATCTGAGACTGTGCAAGAATTGTTGGAACGATCAGCAGCGTGAGAAGAATGCTGGTTAAAAAATACGAAATCCGGGGGAAGCTCTGACGAACGGGGGTTCGCATAGTTGTCTCCTATTTATTTGGACTCGTTTCGATTTTGAGTTGGTTTTTTCAAGTTTCTGGATCGGTTTTGGTCGAACATCTTAGTTTTACGTTTAGACCGTGTCAATGAAACTTTTTTGGCAGTTTTATGTGCGTCGTTCGAAAAACGACTGATGGTTACAACGCTTTTGTAACAACCAAACAGCTATGCTCTAAGCTGGATGTTTGTTCATCTTGCGGGCATAAGTTTTCTTTTGCAGGACGCGGCGATAATCGCACGCGTCTGGGCCTATCTAACGCGACAGTTCACGTTTGGAAGGATCCAGTTTTCTGTTTCGAGTGTGATCATCGGCGCTGTTGTCGTGCTGCTGACGATCTTCATCGCGCGCTGGTCGAGTCTTTTGATCGAGCGGCGACTTGCGAACCGCCGTCATATCGATCCGGGATTGCGTTACACGATTTGCCGGCTGGCCAAATATGTCGTCATCACAGTCGGCTCGCTCGCGGCTTTGAAACAGGCGTTTGCGATAGATCTCACCTCAATCGCGGTCCTCTTTACTGCGCTTTCAGTCGGCATCGGATTTGGACTTCAGTACATCGCGGCTGATATCGCGTCTGGTTTCATTCTGCTTTTCGAGCGACCGATCAGAATCGGGGATCGCATCACCATTGGTGAAGATGAAGGTGACGTGCAGAGTATTAATCTGCGCACGACTGTAGTCACAACAAACGATCGAATCGCGATCATCGTGCCGAATTCAAAACTCGTCGGGCAGCGAGTTGTTAACTGGTCGTATGGCGATCCGCGCGCGCGCATCTCGATTCCGATTGGGGTGGCGGATGATTCGGATATCGAACTGGTTACTCATACGCTGATTGAAGCGGCGGAGGGTGTGTCGAATGTGTTGGAGGAGCCGAAATCGCGCGTGCAGTTTTTGAAGTTTGGTGATTACTCGCTCGATTTCCGTTTGCTGGTGTGGACGAACCAGCCGCGCCGTCACGTGCAGATTCGCAGTGACATCAACTATCGCATCGCCCGGCTCTTCCGCGAGCGCTCGATCAGGATTCCATATCCGACGCAGGAGTTTCTGTTGAAGGGCATCCCACGCGAACTCGAGCCGAGTCTTCTAACTGACAACGATCTCTCGGACAACACCTCAGCGCAACGAGATCAATAAGAGGATTTCTCCCGCAGCGGCGCAACGGCGCAACGAGAATCTAAGGTTTCCCGTTGCGCTGCTGCGTGAGTAAATACTTTTGTCTTTGTGGCCAATTGCATTGCGAAACGAAACTGAGTGAGGCATCATTCAGTTCGACATGCGCTCTGCTCGTACATTAACTACTGTTCGCGCTGCCGTTGGCGATAAGCGTGAAGCCATTATGCGCGCCGCGATAAGTGTCTTCGCCCATAATGGTTACTTCAACTCGAAAGTCGCCGACATCGCGCGCGAAGCCGGCGTCGCCGATGGCACCGTCTACCTTTACTTTAAGAGCAAGGAAGACATTCTCCATTCAATCTTCGACCGCAGTGTCGAGGAAGCACTCGACGCCGCGAGGAAACAGATCGAGCGCGTTACGGATCCAAGAGAAAAGCTGCGGCAGATCGCGGCGCTGCATCTCGAGCGACTCGGCGCCGATCGCGATCTCGCGGTCGTATTCCAGGTTGAGCTGCGCGGCTCGACGAAGTTTATGGAAGAGTTTTCGGCGGCGGGTTTTCAAGAGTATCTCGCGTTGATTCGTTCGACGTTCGAAGAGGGCCAACGCGCCGGCGTCTTTCGCGCGGGTCTGAACGCGAACGTCGTCGCTAAAATACTCTTCGGCGCGCTCGACGAAATGGCGACAAACTGGATCCTCTCGAAGCGTCGCTACAAGCTCGCGCCGATGGCAGACGAGGTGCTGGATATTTTTCTGAACGGAGTAAACAAGCGTGAATCGAGCGGTTGAGTACATGGAGGTTCACTCAAGCACTCCGCCTCGGCGCGTTTTCTCGCCGGACGAGCCCGCTACGCTCGTGGACGTCTTCACCGGAATCGCGCGCAATCACAAACGTCCTGACACACTGAATTACAAGAGCGACGGCCGCTGGGTCTCGGTCTCTTCAGACGAGCTACTTGCGCGCGCCAAGCGTATTGCTGCCGGACTACATGCCATCGGTGTGCATCGCGGCGATCGCGTCGCACTGCTTTCTGAGAGCCGCGTTGAATGGACGCTCACCGATGCCGGTTCGATCTTCGCGGGCACGATCGATGTTCCGATTTATGCGACGTTAACGCCGCCTCAGGTGCGTTACATCCTGAACGATTCCGGCGCCTGCGTTCTCTTTCTGGCGAATCGCGAAAAGTTTATCGAGTTGAAGGACGCGCTTGGTGAGTGTCCACAGGTGAAGCACGTCATTTTCTTTGAAGCAGACGGCGTGACGCCCGAAGATGGTTTAACGTTGGCCCAACTCGAAGAAAAAGGACGCGAACTCGAGCCGGATTACATAGACCGCACCGTAGTACAGACAAAGCCGGACGATCTGGCGACGATCATCTACACCTCAGGCACGACCGGTGAGCCGAAAGGCGTGATGCTCACGCATGCGAATCTGGTCTCGAATCTGATCGACTCGTCCGGACATCACGAGTTTGGCGAACACGACACGGCGTTGTCAGTGTTGCCGTTGTCGCACGTGTTCGAGCGCGAGGCAATGTACATGTACTTGCACAAAGGCATGGCTGTGTACTTCGCTGAGTCGTTGCAAACGGTTGGTCCAAATTTGCGCGAAGTGAGTCCGACGGTGCTGGTCGGTGTGCCCCGCATCTTTGAGAAGATTTACCAGCGTATTCGCGAAACTGCTGCGGAGCGCGGGAAAGTCAGCGTTGCGTTGCTGGCGTGGTCTCTGTCAGTTGCGCGTCAGTATGCTGAGTTTGTGCTCGCTCATCGGCCGGTTCCCGCATTGCTCAAGTTCAAACATTCGATCGCGTCGAAGCTCGTGTTTTCAAAGTGGCAACGAGCGTTTGGTGGAAAGATGCGGCTTTTGGTATCGGGCGGCGCGGCGTTGGCGGAGGATCTTTCCTACATCTACTTCGGTGCGGGTATTCCGATCGTTCAGGGTTACGGTTTGACGGAAACTTCGCCAGTGATCACGACCAGCAGTATCGACGAGATCCGGCCGGGAACTGTTGGCAAGGCGATTCCGAACGTTGAGATTCGCATTGCTGAAGACGGTGAGATCGAAGTGCGTGGTCCAAACGTGATGCGCGGCTACTACAACAAGCCGGAAGCAACGCGTGACGTGTTTACGAGTGACGGCTGGTTCAAGACCGGTGACGTTGGCGCGCTCGATAAGGATGGTTTCCTGTGCATCACCGATCGGAAGAAAGAGTTGTTCAAGACTTCCGGCGGTAAGTACATCGCGCCGCAGCCGATCGAATCGGCGATCAAAGGATCTCGGTTTGTGAACCAGGTGGTGTTGATTGGAGCGGAGCGTAAGTTTCCGGCGGCGTTGATCGTGCCGGTTTGGGAGCAGCTTGAGTCGTACTGCAAGTTGAAAGGGATATCAGTTACGAGCCGGAGTGAGCTTTGCTCGCATCCGCGTATCATCGATTTGATTCAACGTCAGATCGATGCGCTTACGCCGAATTTGGCGAAGTATGAGCGGATCAAGAAGATCGCGTTGCTTGAGAATGAGTTTACAATCGAAGGTGGCGAGCTCACGCCGACTTTGAAAGTGAAGAGAAGAGTTATTGATGAGAAGTATCGCGACGTGATTGAGAAGCTTTATCAGGAGTGAATTACGGTTGTCTTGGAATCTCGACGTCGAGATGAAGTGCTTTCAGAATTCGGTTTCCCGCGTCTTCACCCGCCCGCCTTATTAACTGTTCACGATAATACTCGCTGTTTGGGGCGCGCGATGTTGGTCCAGCGATGATTGGTCCAGCGCGATTGGCGTTCAGGTAGCTATGGCCTTGCGTGACAATCTTCGCTGTGCCGGGCGCAAATACGATGTACTCGAGTATCAGCTCCGTATCCGTGCGGGCCATATTGTCAAACTTCAAATTGAGCAGCACGACGTAGCTTTTAGTTTCAGACTTCGCTTTCTTGATAGCTTCGCCGCGGCTGAAAGATTGATCGGTTATATCAACGCCTGCCGAAGATTCCGCCCGTAAGCGATCGGCGCAACCTCGTATCGCCCAGTCGTAGTATGCGTAAGAAAGCATCGCATACGAATCGGTACGATCCGCGCCAACGTAGAAGAGCAGCTCCGCAGGCTTCTCGGCTTTCTTTGGCGTGGGTGTCGGTTCGGGAGTTGGCGTGGGCACCGCAGCCGCCGGAGCCGGCTTCACATGCTTGCGTCCTGACTGGGCCTGAACAGACCAGACAGCGAGCGCGATAAGCAGCATGGTGGCGAAGGAGCGATACGTCATGTGGATCGGAATTGTAAACACTCACCGTGAGAATGGGAAGTTTGATTTGTTACACTGCGAAATCGATGGAGCTCAAAAACCCTCAGACTCTCGTGATTACAGGTGTTCGTGACCAGGCTCGTGTGACGCGCTCGTTTGATCTTCGCCCTGATGCGGCGGTGGATTTCACGCCCGGACAGGTGGCGATGCTGCGCGTGGAAGGTGAAGAGCCGGCGTACTTTGCTTTTGCTGGCGCACCCGACGACCGGGATTTGGAAGTGCTGGTGAAGCAGAAGGCAGGAGCGAGCGCCGTGATCTACAACAAGTGTGTTGGCGATCAGATTGAGCTGGTTGGGATCGCCGGACATGGTTTTAAGTTGGACGCGATGAAAGGTCACGATCTCGTCTTCGTTGCGATGGGGACGGGCGTCGCGCCGTTGCGTTCGGCGTTGCGACATGTGTTGAAACGAAAAGAGGAGTTTGGGCAGTTGGTTGTGCTCTACGGTGCGCGCACGCCGGATGATTTTTGTTATCGAGATGAGACTGAAGACTGGGCCGAGCACGGGGTCGCGCTGCGCCAGGTGATCTCGCGTCCTGATGGTCACGACTGGTCTGGCCCGACGGGTTATGTGCAATCGTTGTTGGACAACGTCCTGCCCGAGCTGTTGTCACCTGTGGCCTTGATCTGCGGCTCGCGCGAGATGATCGAGCAAACGCGCGAACGTCTCGGCAAGATGGGCTTCAAACCGGAAGAAATCCTGACGAACTACTGACGCCTGAAGAACTGCGCCGCTCTGATGATCGTGGTGTTGCAGTAGCGCTGAATGGACTTGAAGTCGGCCCAGTTTTCAGTGACGACCTGCGCCTTGCATCTGCGTGCGCTCACTGCGATCAAAACATCAAGCGCGAGGCGCTGCGACGCACCGGGCGGCAACCGTTTTAGTCTTCCATGTTCTGTGCGGCGGCGATGGTTTGTCAGCAAGAACAGAATCTTTGACGTGAGAAGCCAATCCTCATCGTTGGGTACGATTAATGAATTGTCCTTTTGATACTGTCGAAAAAATTCTTCATAGGATTTTCGACGTGACTCGTCTCGAGCTCCGGCTGTAAGTTCCATCAGCACGACCGCTGACATCAGGAAGTTCTCCGGCATTTCCTTAAAGTTAATGAACTTTCGAGAAACGCATACTGAGGTGTCGTAGGTGAAATACGGCATACGTTTTCCAGGTTGTCAGGGCGAAATTACAAAATGCGGTGGAATTTACCTTGTTGATAGTCCTCGTAAATCTCTTGAAACATCTTCAAGGTGAGCTCGTCTCGCTTCTTAAGCCAGGCAGGTCGTTCTTTCGTCTTGGACGCTTTCAACTTGCCAACGCGCTTAGAGGCTTTTGATGCAGCCTTTTTCGCGCGAGGCGAAGTTGACAGAGACGCCGAAGACTTCTTTCGTGCTGAGGTGTGAGAATTTTGTTTCTTTATTCGCATGCGCGCAGTATAGCACAGTTGGGAGTAGGTGCAACTTTGCGCGCATTTCTCTGTGCTACCTCTGTGTCTCTGTGGTTTATTAAATTCATGCCAAACACCACCACAGAGACACAGAGGACACAGAGGACGCACAGAGAAGAAGCTCGAACGAGCCTAACTTGACGGTGGTTTTAGACCCATCATCCGCATGTATGTGATGATGTTGCCGTAGTGCAGGCTGGTGTGGCCCACGTTGGTGAATAATGGTCTGAGCTGGCCGTTGCCGGAGCTGTAGGCGGCGTTGCATTTCCCGACAGCTTCTTTCAGTTTCGGTAGCAGCGTGTCTTTGTCGGTCGCGCCCTTCTCAACCGGGGTGGACCATTCGACTTTGTTCCCCACGCCGTGCGCGCAGAAATAGTTGTAGGAATCCGTGATGTGTGCGATCAGTTGACCGAAAGTGCGCACCGTATCCGTCGGGCGATAGCTGTACTTCTCAGCCGGAACCATCTCGGCAGCTTTCGTCACCCATTCATTAACTTCATTGAAGCCGTTTCGCAGTTCAGTGGAAACGTCGGGAGTCTTTTCCGGCGTCGTCTGGGCAAAGCTCATTGAAGCGGACAACAGCAGGCAACAGAGGATCAAAAGAATTCTGAGTTTCATAGGAGTCTCCTTTTGGCGGCGCATGCTAGTCGTGAAGTGAGCGTATCGCAATAAGTAATACGCGAACGGTACAAATTTCGAGACGAACGGGCTCAAGTCATGGATTACTCGTATCGCAGCGCTACCAGCGGATCGACTTTCGTGGCCCGGCGCGCGGGAATGTAACAGGCGAGCAGCGCCACAGTAAGCAAGACCACCGACACTATTACAAACGTGAGCCCATCAGTCGGAGTCACTTCAAACAGCAAGCTCCGCATCAGGCGAGTCAGCGCGAGAGAAGCAACGAGGCCAATTGCGGTTCCGATGATCGCCAGAACCATACCCTTCCCGACAACCAGCTGGAGCACATCACGCTTCTGCGCGCCCAGCGCCATGCGAACGCCAATCTCCTGCGTTCGCTGAGTCACCAGATAAGCCATCACTCCATAAATCCCCACCGCCGCCAGACCCAACGCCAGAATCGAGAAGGCGCCGAGTAGGAACATCACGAAACGTTTAGCCGCAACCGATTTGGCCACGCGCTGCTCCATCGTCATGACGTCAGAAACCGGCTGGTCCTTATCTATACTCAACACCTGACTGCGTATCGCAGGAACCATACTCGCGGGATCCGAAGCAGTTCGCACGACGAGACTCATGTAATTTCCCGGCGACTGTTTGTATGGAAAATAAGCCTCCGGCATTACCTCCGTCTCGAGGGCCTTATGCCTGACATTGCCGACAACGCCGACGATCTCTCGCCAGACAGGGGGACCGGATTCCTCCTGGGAAATCGCGAGTCGCTTTCCAACCACATCTTGATTGGGCCAGTAGTGGCTAGCCAGCGCCTCATTGACGATGATCACGTTCGGAGTGTTCTCCCGGTCCTGGTCCGTGAATGAACGGCCCTTCAATTGAGGGATGCTCATTGTCTGAAAGTAATCCGGAGTAATGAGGCGTATGCCAGCATATGGACGATCCGCCAACGGCACGACTGGCGCTCCTTCGATGACAAAACGGCTCGAGGCATTTCCGCTGCCGAGTGGCAAAAAATCAACGCCTGCGACGGATTTCACTCCCGGCAGATTTTTTACGCGCTCGAGTAGTTGGTCGTAAAAAATATTTACCTGTTGTTGCCGGTATTTCGAGGTGGGTAAAGCAAGGTTCATGCTTACCACGTTCGTTGCATCAAACCCCGGATCAACCCGCTGCAAGCGGGAGAAGCTCTTAGTCATCAAACCTGCTCCGACCAGCAACAGCAGCGCGACCGCAACTTCCGAAACAACCAACAGGTTACGCAAGCCACTGCCCTGAAAGCTTCCAGGATTTCGCCCCGAGCTTTCCTTGAGAGCTGTGTTCAGATCTGGTTTTGAAGCTTGAATTGCAGGAGCGAGACCGAATAGCACTCCCGTCGCTACGGAAATCGCGAGGGTCCAGAGAAACACTGGAACATGCAAACCAATCTCATGCAGTCGTGGTACGTCTGATGGTGTGAGCGCCAGCAGCAGTTTTACTCCGCCGTACGCGAGGAGCAGGCCCAATAAGCCACTCAGAATAGAGAGGATCATGCTCTCCGTTAATAACTGGCGTACGAGTCGCCAGCGGCTTGCACCCACTGCAATGCGAATAGCAACTTCTTTGTGCCGCGCAGTAACTCGGGCCAGCAGCAAGCCCGCGACATTCGCGCACGCAATCAGCAAGAGAAAGCCGACAGCAGCGAACAATATATAAAGATATGACTCAACGTTGCCGACAATCTGTTTCTGCAAAGCAACAACCCTCACGCCCTTCTCTGCATTCGTCGCCGGATATTGTTGTTGAAGCTGACTGGCGATGAGGTTCATCTCGGTCTGTGCCTGCTCTTGCGAGACGCCCTGCTTGAGCCGGCCCACCGTGTAAAGAAAGTTATTACCGCGGTCATGATAGTCCGGATCGGCGGCGTCGATAACAAACGGCACCCACATGTCTACTTGCGTATTGATTGGGAATTGCAACGCAAAACCGGGCGGCATTACGCCAATCACTTCAACCTGATGCGCATTGAGCGTAAGACTCTTGCCTATGAGATTCGGATCAGAACCGAACTGTCTGTGCCACAGTTCATGACTAATAATTGCCGTGAACGGACTCCCTGGTGCTTCTGATTCCGGGAGAAACGATCGCCCGAGCAACGGTTGCACGCCGAGTACTTGAAAGAAATTGGTGGTGACAACAAAGCTCCTGATTCTTTGCGGCTCGCCAACACCAGTCAGATTCATACTGGTATCGAAAAGCGCTCCGAGTTGATCGAAGCTCTTATTGTTCGCTCGCCAGTCGAGGAAGTTGCCAATCGCGGCTTCGTTTCGATCCCACATCTCGGGCCCGAGCTGCTTATTCGTTTCCCATATCACCACCAAACGCTCCGGGTCTTTATAGGGCAGCGGGTTTAGCAAAACGGCGTCGATGGCACTGAAGATCGTGGTGTTAGCTCCGATGCCCAGAGCGAGCGTCAGAACCACTATGACCGTGAAGCCTGGCCGCTTGAGTAGCATCCGAAACGCGTAGCGAATGTCATGTAGTGTGTTCACGATCTTCCTCCAATTACTCGTACCGCAACGCGACCAATGAATCGACTTTGACCGCGCGTCTGGCAGGTATGTAGCAGGCGAGCAGCGCGGCGGGGATTACGCAGAGCGCCACTGTGCCAAATGTGAGCGGGTCAGTCGGAGATACTTCAAACAGTAGAGACGTCATGAGACGTGTCAACGTTAACGCGCCCGCGAGCCCGAATATGGCGGTATTGCCGCCAATCCCGAGGGCGAGCGTCACGATCGCGATCAGAGTGAAACCGGGATTCCTGGCCAGCAGTCGCCTGCCGTAACGTAGGTCTTGCAGAAGCTCCTCGATTAGTCGCATGTGGCTTCCTTTTGTTGAGGTCCAACTGGAGCGGAATATAGGACTGCATCGATCGCGCGTCAATAATTTACTTCACCAAAGTACAGGTTGACGGAACCAACGGACAATTACATGCGCTTCTCGGATTCAGTATCCTCTTTAATGTGGTTGATTAATTGAATCTATAACAGGAGCCGCCATGAAATTGATGTTTAGATTGACGCTTTCATTCCTTATCGTTATCAGCTTTGCCGGGTTGGCCATGGCGGACGACAAGCCGGACGCCCGTGCAGGCCGCACGATGGAAGTTCAGGCGCGGGTCATAGCGATTAATGCGGACGGGCAAAGCCTCGAGCTATACGACTCGCCCAGCCGCACGCGAATTTCAGTGCAACTGGCACAACTGCCCAAAGCTGAACGCAAGGCGTTGATTCGCTCGGACGTGCGTGAGCTTGTGGTTCGTGGTCAGGCCTCGATGGTCGCAGGACGGCTGACAATCCACGCGGAGAGTGTCCAGTGGAGCGATAAAGAAGCGTCAAAGTAGAAGTAGTGATTTACAGATTAGACAGATTATTTATTACATCTTGTGTAATCTGTGGATAAACCTGTCAGAAATGCCAGTCGCCAATCAATCCCAAATAAGATATTCAAGCTGCATTTGCCATGATTGGCGCAAATCAGCAGCAATCTCATAGCGAACTGGCGCTTCGACTCGTCTTCGAACGCTCGCCCGACGCCATTCTTTTACTCGACGACGGCGTGTTCATTGACTGCAATCAAGCGGCAGTCGAAATGCTGCGCGCCGCCGGAAAAGACGAACTCCTCTCGCTCTTACCCTCTGATCTCTCGCCTACGATTCAGCCTGACGGCAGTTCATCAGCCGCCAAAGCGCAACAAATGATTGCTGTAGCACTCGAGCGCGGCCATCATCGCTTCGAGTGGTTGGCGAAACGCCGCAATGGCAGCGAATTCCCGGTTGAAGTCTCACTGACTTCGATCCCGTTTCTGCAAAGACAAATACTGTACGTCGTTTGGCGAGACATCAGTCGCCGCAAAGAAGCAGAACGCGAGCTCGCGAAATCGCGCGAATCCGACGACGCTTTCCGCGCCGGTCAGGGTCGCGTGCTCGAAATGATCGCGCAGGGAGCCACACTTTCCGACGTTCTCGCCAGTTTAGTGACGCTGATCGAAGCGCAGTCAGAAGGAATGATTTGTTCAGTGCTGCAACTGAGCGAGGACGGAAAACACATTCGTCACGGCGCAGCGCCACGCCTGCCGGAGATTTACGTGCAAGCTGTTAACGGCGCGCCGATTGGACCAAAGAATGGTTCCTGCGGTACCGCGATGTATCGTGGCCAACCCGTAATCGTGACGGATATGCTCACCGATCCGCTGTGGGAAGACTATCGCGAGCTCGCGAAACTGTCTGGCTTGCGGGCTTGCTGGTCGACGCCGATCTTTACGGGCCACGGAAAAGTTTTGGGGTCGTTTGCGATGTATTACCGACAACCGCAAGCGCCGACTGGATCCGAAGCGCGACTCACCGAAGTTGCGACTCACATTGCGGGTATCGCGATCGAACACGAGCGCGCCCAAAATGAATTGCAGCACACGCGTTCAGAGCTCGCACATGTCGCGCGCGTCACGACGATGGGAGAGCTCGCGGCGTCAATCGCTCACGAAGTGAATCAGCCGCTCGGTGCGATTGTCGGAAACGCTGATATCTGTCGTAGCTGGCTTCAGGAAAAGGAAGTGGATCTAAAACTGGTGGCAGAAGCACTCGAGGACATTTCCAACGATGGTCATCGCGCCAGCCAGATCATTTCGCGGATTCGTTCGCTCGTGAAAAAGCATGTGCCTGAGAAAGCGCCGCTGAATCTGAGCGATGTCGCGCGCGACGTCATCGGTCTGGTTGGTCACGAGGCGCGAAGAAAGCAAGTGATTATTCATTCGCAGTTGGGTGAATCGTTGCCGGCGGTGGAAGCTGACCGCGTGCAGTTGCAGCAGGTGCTACTGAACCTTTGTATGAACGGCATTGAAGCCATGCACGATACGGACGCGAATCAGCGGCAGTTAACGGTGCAGACAGTGATGTCGAACGGGAGTGTTTTGGCCGCTGTCAGCGATCGTGGGATGGGGATCGAGCCTGCGAAAAGCGAACAGCTATTTAAACCATTCCACACCACGAAAGCGAACGGTATGGGAATGGGCCTCGCGATTAGCCGGTCGATCATTGAATCATTCGGCGGCAAGCTTTGGGCTGAATCAAATACTGGCGGTGGTGCGATGTTCTCGTTCAGCCTGCCGGCTGGCAGTCAGGAAATACAATGACGGAAAAACCGCCTGTGGTAATCGTGGTCGATGATGACGACTCGTTCCGCAATTTTCTTTCGCGCCTTGTCAGTACAATTGGATTGAAGACAGTGCCTTTCAATTCAGCGGAAGCGTTTCTCGCGGCGCCACCGCCTGACTGTCCGGCGTGCCTGGTGCTTGATGTGCAGATGCCCGGTTTGAGTGGTTTGGATTTGCAACGACGCCTCGCGCAAGCATCACGGCCGCTCCCGATTGTGTTTACAACTGGTCATGGTGACATTCCGATGACGGTTGAAGCGATGAAGGCCGGTGCGGTGGGTTTTTTCTCGAAACCGTTCCGCAATCAGGACATGATCGATGCGATCAAGGAGGGCATCGCGCGAGATCGTGAACTGCGGAAGCAACTCGATGAGTTGGCTGAGATTCAGGCGCGTTACGACTCATTGACGAGTCGTGAACGCGAAGTCTTTGCGCTGGTCACGGAAGGATCGCTGAACAAACAGATCGCACATAAGCTCGGCACCAGCGAGCGCACGATCAAAGCTCATCGTTCGCAGGTCGTGCAGAAAATGAAAGCTGACTCGGTGGCAGAGCTGGTGCGCATGGCTGACCGGCTGAAGATCCATCCACAGATTACACAGAAATTGGCGTAATCTTTGGATGAGTATTGTACTTTGGTGCAGGTTAGTTGAACTCTCGTACAATTCTGACCTTCCTATCGTGCTGGTAAACTCAACACCAGCATGCCGCAAGCTAATCCATTGATTTCCGTCGTTGACGACGATCCATCGATGTCGCGCATGTTGTCTCGCGCCATCAAGGCGGCCGGGCTGAGTGTGGACGTGTTTGGCTCGGCGGAGGAATTTCTCGACTCTGACGCGTCTCGTGCGTCTGTTTGCCTGATTCTTGATGTGAATTTGCCTGGCATGAGTGGACTCGAGCTGCAGCAGCGTCTCAACGCGTCGCGGCTGGGAGTTCCCATAATTTTCATGTCTGCCCAGGCCGATGAGATCACGCAACGACGCGCGCTCAAAGCCGGTGCCGTCGGTTTCTTGCGCAAGCCATTCAGTATTGAATCACTGCTCGCAATCCTGCACCAAAGTACAGGTTGCGCGAACCAACGTACAATTTTCGAGTAGCTAACAACTTGCTACTCTCCTTTCTGTCAGGAAGAAACAAACAGAAGGAGAGAGGTAAGGACCATGACGACACAGAAACAACTTTCGCACTTGTCATTCGCGGCCATCATTTTGGTATTCGCAGCACTGCCGGCGTTAGCGCAAACAGGCTCCGTCGACAATCAAACCGCCGTGGCCACTACCTCGAATTTGGTCGAATCTGACCAGTTGGCGGCTCTCCGCAAAGACCGCGCGAGCATCCCGACCAAAAAGTCACCCATCGCCGTAGCGCCGGTCGTCATCGAGAAACAACAGCCTTCGTTTTCGGCCACTCAATTTATGAAGTCTGCGACTGCACCGGCCGTGATCAGCGACATCACGACATTCGAACGCTCAAGCCTTGAGAAGCCGCGCTTCAACGAGACCTCTTCGAAGACGATCAACTTCGTCCCATCGCGCGGACCCAAATTTCCGTGGTAGTGAGGTAGTTGTTTAAGTTGGGGGCGGCGACGACTGGAGGGCGCTTTCTGGGGCGAAGGCGCCCTTCAGTTTTTTATTCGGTCTCTCCCGCCTCTTTGAGAACACGTACGACGTCGTCGTGATTATTCTGAACGGCTAACATCAGTGCGGTTTTGCCATCTTTGTCTTTTACTTTCAGATTAGCACCGGCAGCAATCAGCACCCGGCAAATATCCTCATGCCCAAAACGAGCGGCCTCCAGCAACGGCGTGCTGCCACGCTCGTTGGTCGCATTAACGTCCGCGCCCGGCGACGACACCAACGACCGAACCATATCAGTATTCCCTTCGATCGTCGCGCGGAACAAAGCGTCGGTCTGCGCATTGCGCGGCGCGCTACGTTGACCGCACGCGGCGCTTATTAATGAGATTACCAGTACGGTGAACGTTAAAAGATGCTTCATTGCCTTACATCTAAGGGTATTCAACTCGGGCATTAACTCTCAAATAAAGTCTCTGAATTGAGCTGTTGTTTAGAATGATCCAGTTTTTGGCTACCGGGCTCTCTTTGACCACTTTATTCAGGATCGATTTCAACTGTATGTCCGATGCGTGAAAGGAGTATCGCTGTCCGAGTTGCTGGATATAGAACCCGCCGAGATAGCCGGCATCGTAAGTGCTTCCGTAAAGTTCGAGAACTCTTTTGATCTCAGGACTGGAAAGCAGGTTTTCACCGAACCCCATCGTAGTGGTCTTCTCTTCGACAGAAAAGTCGCGGATTTTCGTCTCGATCACTTCGCGTACTACCGGATCGCGATAATCCTCTTTTGGGAAAACATTAATCACTCCATCTTCGATTTTCCGCGAGTATTCTTTATGTTTCGTCACGAATTGGTTAAGTAGATCTAACAGCGTCCCTTTTTTAAATGCGATGTCTGGCTCGCGACTACCTCGCGCGATCTCGAAGCCGAAAGGAACGTTGTAATAAAATGAGAAACGAGCGAGTAATTGAATGATGCTTTCATGCTCGAGTTGCAGCACATTATCGAGCGGCATGTTCTTGAGCGGCATTCGTGCCAGGTCTTGCTTCGTGACCTGCGCCGACGTGTTCTGGCCAACAGAACTCGCGGCGACGATCAGCGCACTGATAACGCAGCTTGCAAACTTAAATTTGATCATAGCTAGAACAGACCGGACCCACGGTTAAAATCCAAGTTCAAAGATTTTTTGCTTTTTGTCTCCCCATTGCAAGCTCCAGGAATTGTGCTCGCTCTCTCTTATGATCTTGTTCAGCAGCGAGCGAAAGTTTGTACTCCTGTCGCTCAGATCAACATTATTTGCATAGATACTTGGTCTGTGAGGATAGCCCAACGTCTCAGCTTCGACGCTGCTAGCCTTAATGAGCTCTTTGATCTCAGGCAAGTTCAATAGAGCATCACGGATAGCAAACTTGTTATTGCCCTTGGGGGACAAAAAGGTGTGGATCGGCGTGTTCAATAAGCTTTCAAAGAAAGAATCTCTATCGCGGACCGGCGTGAAGTTGATTACACCATCGCGGAATTCCCACACGTATCCCGGTTCCTGTTTCACAATAAGGTTAAGCACGTCAATCAAGGGGGCATTCTTTACATCAATATCCAGTTTGGGCTCATCCTTTTCATTGGCACTAAACTCTATGCCGATTGGAATGTTCTTTTCGACCGATAGCATGCCGACGACAAGCTTCAGCGTCGCTTTGTGCCAATGCAGGTCGATGGGCTGGTCCAATGTTACAACCTGCGGTTGTTGTGCATTACAGAGTGTCGGCAGCGCAACCAGGAAAAAGCGCGAGACAACGCAACCCTCGATTCATATGGTGAGTCATTCTTTCTCCTTAGATTCTGGTCATTTCACTGGCGGTAACATGGTCAAAAGCTTGACCTTGATTGAGTAGTTATCAACGGGCTTACCGCCGCTATTGGTGGTTGGTATTACTTTGCCGTTTGCATCAACGTTGGTAAATTGTCGATGGATAATAGCCATGCCAAGCATATCTCCCGCTTGAGAGTAGAATCTCGGCGTTTGAATAGTAACTTGATTCGTTTGTCTTTGTGCAATCCGAGTTAAGACGTTTGCTGCATCAACTTCCGACACAGGACTGGTAGGTGGAGGTTCCAATCCGACTCCCACAAGGTCAGGAATGCTACCATCAGAACCCACTGGGAATGGTGTCAGGCGCTGTCTTACAGGAGTTCCCGCTGCGTTGACCACGGTTTCAGTGACTAAGATTCCCGGGATGGCATTCCCGGCCGCATCTCGCGGAGTTATCTGGATGTTGGAGGCAACACCAGTGAAAAAGGAGCCTTCACCGGTAGGCTCGTTGATGTACTCCCTTGGTTTAGGAGGATCACCAAAATTGGAGAAAAGCCACGTCGGACCAGCCGGAATGATTGACTCGCGTGTTGGTTATGGAACGAGTGGTATGCCGGCGGCAAGGTCCATCCGGATCGCAGCGCGAATCTTATTTTCGATCTGGAGATAACGAGCTACTTTCATTCCCGGTATCACGCCTTCGAGCCGGGTAGCGTAGGTCTTTCGGAGTGTAATCTCGTCCTGATCAATCGCCAGGGCCTCCTGAGTCAACTGCTTCGCCTGGGCGTCAGTCAACGACTTTTTGTTGTATGCGTCTGCGTAGGCAAGAATCGTTTTACCCAGCCGCTCGTTGATTGCCTGAAGATCTTTTTGATAGGCGTCGTAGATGGGCCAGAACGCCTTTGCCTCGGATTCCGTCAGGGTCATATTCGCGGCCACTACGACCTTCTTGTCAGCTTTTACCTTGTCGAGCAGAATCTGCATGTCTGAGTTTGAGTCCTGCGCAAACGCGGAAGTCGCAGTCAGCGCAACAATGCAAAAAATCATCACCTTGATAAGTTTCACTGTCATTTCTCCTCTCATAACAGACGCCGACTTTAAGCCGACACTGACGCTACCAGAGCGTTTATGATGAGGTAACTGTTAAATCTGACAGGAGAGCCGGTGGGGCGCCAATTTTTGGAACATTGGGCATACAGCGGGCGTCTAAGCCTGAACCATGGTTGATCCAAAGCTGCTACTTCTGATCTTTGTGTTAGTGGCAAGCGGCTGTCAGCGACAGGCACAAGTCATCAGTCGCAAACCCGCTGTGCCACCCAGGGCGGCTGTCAGACCACTTCCAAACAATGCCCCGCCTCAACTCAAGCAAATGCTTGATGGCGCAATTGCCCAGGCCGGTGTGACGACCAGTTACGATCCATCATACGTCGCACTCACTTATCCGGGCGGGGACGTGCCGGAACAAACTGGTGTTTGTTCGGATGTTGTAGTTCGTGCGTTTCGTAAAGCCGGTATCGATCTGCAAAAAGAGATTCACGAAGACATGAAGGCAGCGCGCTCTGACTATCCGATAAAATGGGGTTCGAATAGTCCGGATCCGAATATCGATCAGCGCCGTGTCTTGAATCTGATGGCTTATTTCAGACGACAGGGAAAGTCGTTGCCGATTAGCTACAGCACCACTGACTATCAGCCGGGTGATATTGTCGCCTGGGACTTGACCAGCGGCACCGATCACATCGGCATCGTGACAAACATGTTGTCAGACTCAGGAGATCGCTACTTGATCGTTCACAACATCGGTGCCGGTACCCGAGTCGAAGACGTACTGTTTGACTGGACCATCAAGGGCCATTACCGGTTCTTCTAGTTGCAGGTTAGACTGTGACAACTTTGAGAACTGAAGGTGGCGACGATGAGTTTAGAAAAAACGGGTTCGGCAGATACATTCATTGGCACAATCGCTGAGAAACTTGGCGCGGTCGCGCGTGCGGCAACCGTTTTTGGCGAGCCTGTGGAACGAGACGGAATTACAGTCATTCCGGTTGCTAAGGCCCGATGGGGGTTCGGCGGTGGTGCAGGTCATCGTCAAGACGAGGATGGGGCGGGTGGCGGCGGTGGCGTACAAGTAACACCGGTTGGCTTCATTGAGATCAAGGACCACGCGGCAAACTTTCGCCCGATCAGAACTGTATCGCTTTCCTGGATCATTACGGGAACTATTCTTGGATTACTTCTGCTGCGTGAAACGATGAAAAAGCGATAGAGCATTAACACCCTGATCGGCCCTCACTATAGTGTGACGCCGCTCAACAAGTCGCTTTTAATATCCGAGAGAGTTCCTTTTCGTCGATCGCAATGGTGACCGTCTGTCTGCTGGTGCTGTGGGGGTGCGTCGAGGTCGGAAGCAGTAACGACATCTTCATTCTCGGACTTTCGCCAGCGTTATTTTTACCAAATCGAGCGTCGCCGGATCCGTGGCCTTCCTTTCTATCGCAAAGAGGGCGTTCCGGACCTGAAGGAACTCACCGTTATCCGGGTGGGTTCTCGCTTCTTCAAGAAGAGATACTAAGACTCTTACAGCCTCCTCGTTCCCAACCTCTTCCAAACCGGAAATCACGTACGAGGTGACAGCATGATTCGCTTTCACTGCTTGTTCCAGAAAGGGCACGATAACCGGACTTTTGACAGCCAGAAGCGCTTTGACAGCATCGAAGGCGTTACCGACATTGTGGACGTTTTGACTTATCGTCTCGACCAGCGCGCTGCAAGTCTGTTGAAGCTGCGCCACATCAAAAGGCATGATTTCAATTTTGAATCGACTATTCAGACAAGCTTGCTCAGCTTGCCGGCGACCCTTCGCCAAGCTGGCACTGATCTCGTAAACGCCCGGATCTTTAAAGTCGTACCAGTCATTCAAAATCAACTGCTGCGTATAAGTCTTCTGCGCCTCAACATTAAAGTTTGCGAGCAGCGTCAGCGTTTCCTTCGTGATCTTCGGAGGAAGCTCTTTGATAGATCCGTCTGACCGTTTGACCGTGAAGATGAATCCGCCTTCGCGATTGTAGCCAAGCGAAACCGGCAAAGGTTTGTAAGACGAATTTGTGATCGCCAGCGTCAAGAGAATCGGTTCGTACTGGCTAAACTTCGTCTTGGCCAGCGTGAGAGAGTACTGGCACTCAGTACTCTCGGAAGCCGCCGGTTCCAGGTGGGCGTGGTTCGAATCTCGTTCGACGCTCTGGCCCATCGCGACGCTAATCACCAGCAAGTTCACCAACACAGAGATAACTATGCGATACATCGTTACTTCCCTTCGTCTGCTATTTAGTCTGGATGAAGCCCTTCGGCGGCAGGACTATCGTTGCTGACTGGCCAACGAGCGTGATCTTTTCCTGCCAGACTCCTCCCACGCGAGTGATTGATCGACTTATTGTGAGTTGTTTGACATCAACCCAACTCTTACCGCCATTGGTGCTGTATTGATAAGTCTGCGTTACTGACGTTTCGGCTGCTTTGTAGGGGGTTAACACTGAATAGCCTGCATGCCGGTCTCCAGCTCCGTCGCTGTTCATGCTGGTTCCCTTGCTAGCATACGGATTCTTATTTGCAAAGGAAAAAGGTTCAGGAGCCTCGTATCCACCGTTCTTATTAGTTTGCTCCTTAGGGTAGTCCAGCACTTCGCGAAATTGGACATCTGCGAGATCTGCCAGTTTGCCTGTACTGGATTCCCACGTGACAGTAACTAAAAGGTAACTCCCGGTGATGTTTTCCGAGTTCGGCTTCTCAGGATCGCCCGGCACTATGCGTAGACCGAATTTAAAGTTCACCGGAGTAGCCCCAGCCTGCTGCTGTTGTTGCTGTCCGGCTCCGGTTTTCTGCGCACTCTTTTGCTGTTGGTCTGCTACCCAGTTCTTTACGCCCTGATCTTCAGCGCGCTCGACCTTACGTGCGACCTCGGGATTAGACGTCTGGTAAACGCCTATGTCCGAGAGCATATGTCCGGTCGGGTCAACGTAACGTACGGGATTGTTCGCCACGTAAGCATAAAGATTCATGGTTTGCGGATTAGCCACTGACCCGCCGAAATTATCGGCGCTCGTGAACCGTCCTTGCAGGTTCTGATAGTAACGAGCCTGCATGTAGTCGAGCCCCGTTTCCGCATCTCGTTCATGTGACGTGAACTTGTGTCGTTGCCCATCTGAAACAACGAAGCCCATACCCACCGTGCGGCCGCCAACGCCTGATCCAAGTTCCTCGCCAAACGGCATGTAATCGTGCCGGCTTACGACTCCCGCGCTGGTATTGGTTATGACGCGCGCCGAACCGAGATTGTCTGGAGTTGTATAGCGCGTTCCATTGGAATTCAGCGCAGTGGGTTCGATGGTCGCGATCAGACCAGTCGCGCCGTAAATGTATTCTTTGGTTAGAGCACCAGTTGAACCATTGTATTCCGCCACTAACTGCCCACTGAGACCGTAAATAAAGCGCGTGTTTTCTCCGAGGAGTTTTCGTACGCGCTGGCCGTTCCCATCGTACACGTACGCCGTTGTGCCATCGACTTTACTCACTTTGTTTTCCGCGTCGTAGGTATAGGTGTGATAGGTATCGTTAAGCAGGTTACCTGAATTGTCATAACTCCAGCCCGTAATGCGATTATTCGAAGCCGTGAAATAGAGACTCTGGTTTCCGCCACCGAGATCGATCCAGCGATTTCCATAACGATCGTAACCGTTGGTCTGCGACCAGTTCGAACCGCCGTTCTCCTGTGCCGTAGTCAACCGGTTCAGGGCATCGTACGCGAACGTTTGCGTGTAACTGAGGCCACCGCCGGCGTACGCGGCGCTCTGAACATTTCCATTGTTATTAGTTGTGCCGAAGCTATAGGTCAGATCGATAACCGAAGTGGGTGCACCACTGGTTCCCAGCTTGATCTCGATTGGTTGCATGCGATTGTTATAACTCACCGCATGAATCAAGTTGTTGCCATAGGTCTGCGCGGAAAGGCCACCGTGCGGCGCATAACCGATGCTCGACACACTCGCCGCCGGAGCGTAACTGGTCGCAGAGCTACTCAATGAAGCAGTTCGGCCGGCACTATCATTTGTATAACTCACCGTACGACGATCGCCCGCTCCCGGCACTGCCGGATACGTGAGATTCTGAAGCGAGCCGTTTGCGAAGTAAGAACCTTCCACGAGATAGTTGACCGAGTCGGTCCGTTGATATTGTCGCAGTATGTGTCCTAACTGATCGTAGCCTTGATACGTTCCTTCGCTCGTGCCGCCGTAAGTTACAGCGACGAGTCTGCCGGTTGAGAACCCGCGATCGAAACTGGGCGCGCCGCCCGGTAGAGTTTGGGCGTCGTAGTAGTAGTTGACGGTCGGTGTTTGCGGGCTGTCGTTGTAGCTCTTTGACGAAATCCGGTTTAGAGCATCATAGGTCGTAGTTGAAGTGATGCCTCGTGCATCGAGCTTGCTGGTTAGATTTCCGTTGTTGTCGTAGCCGAAGGTTGCCGTACCGCTTTCTGGGTTTGTCGCTGACGTGAGCCGCTTCAGCGAATCGTAGACAAAGCTGCGGGTTTGCGAACCCTGCGTGACCGTGATCAGATTGTCGAGCACGTCGTAGGCATAACTGGTCTGATAGTTAAGCCCACTTGGATCCTCGTAAACAGAAGTGGTTCTTCCCAGTCCATCAGTAACAGTCTTGCGCGCCTTTCCTGCAGGATCTGAAACGGTGACAGCATTGCCGAGATAGCTTGTTGACGAAACCGAGCTGTCGGGAGTGGTGACGCTGGTCACGCGGCCCAAAGTATCAAACGCCGTAGTGGTCCACACGGCCGTCTCGCTTTGCCAGGGCCGGAACGGATTTGAGACTTTGTAAGCCCTCCCCAAAACGTCGTATTGCGTCTGGACCACAAGGTAATTAGTGCCACCTTCAAGCAGTCTCGTTTCGCTTTTGCGGCCCATCTGGTCATATAGCGTTTTGCGGATCAGTCCACTATCATTGTTGGTGTTCAGATCAGCCGTAACGGTAACGAAGCGATTAGTGTCGTCGTAGGTAAAGGTGCTGTGACTCGCCGCCGCGGTGCCCACGGCACGGAGTACCTGCGAAGGACGATCGAGACTGTCGCTGTAATAGCCGCTGGCCACAATCCCATTCGCATCTTCGCCATCGACCGGCTTGCTGTTGTAGTAATCAAACTGTCCCCAGGAAATCTGATTCGCAGCGTTGGTCACCTTGGTCACGAACGCGAAGGACGATAGTCCGCCAAGCTCCGTCGGCGCTGAATTTATTCGGGCGTTCCCGTCAGGAGCACCAAAGCAGTCGTCGTAAACAAGGGTTGTCGCATAACCGCGTGCATCAATTCCTTTAACGACACTACCGGCGATGTCGTATTGCGAATAGCTCGAAACAGAACCGGTTACGGATCCGCTAACAAGAAGATAACGAGTAGTGCCGGTAACGTTGCCGCGCGTGAGATAACCGGTAGTGAAGGCAGAGTCGAGGCCGCTAATGCTCGACCGGTTTACGAGGCCGGCATGATTTGAGTCTGTAGTGTAATTGTCGTACTCGAAAACGGTTCGGGCTCGCTCCGTACCGCCACCATCGTAAACCGATACCTGCGAAGGCAAGCTACGCAGATGCACACTATTGTCCGTGTAGCTGCTGCTCGTCACGAACGTCGTGCGCGTTTCGCGCAGTAAACTACCAGCAGCGCCGTTGCCGAAGTCATACTCCTTGACGTTGTTCTGATTGTTGTAAGGAACACTGTTGTCATAGCCGAACGTCTGCTTCGCCACTTGATTCGTGTCCAGCAGCGTTGTCAGGGTTTCAGTGACACGTGGATCGTTCGGTGGTTCCTGATCAGCCGTGCCCGTCCACCAGCTCACGGCCGCACGTTGGGCGAAAGTGTAGTTAGTTTGGCGCAGCGCAGTCGTACCGTTCGCGGCATACTCGACCGTTTGATATTCGCGACCATCCTTCCAGCCTGGGTATCCGGTGGGTTGCAGATTGAACGAGAGGCGCGCGCTACCGTAGAAATAGTGATATGCACGCGTCAGTAATGTTCCACTCGAGTTGTACTGGTCAGTGATGACGTAGCCTAGATTGGTCGTTGTAGTCTCCGGACGACTGTAGGTCATGCGGCTGGCATAATTCACTCCGCTTGCGCCGTCGGGGTAAACACGCCGTTCGATGACGCGCCGGTAAATGTTCTTTTCAAATCCCGCAAAGTATCCGCTCGCCGCACCGTTCGTTAGTCCGGCTGCGTAGTCGTATTCGATCGCGCCGCCTGTGGGCAGCACCACGCGCGCGAGTTCGGCGTAACTGTTGTACTGAAATTGATACTGCTTGCCGTTGGGCAATTCGACAGCTTTGACGATGGCCACATTGGCCGGCGAAGCATAAGAGCCATTCAGTTCCGGAAAGAGCTGCTGGTACGTTTGCACTGAGTAACCCGAACGTAACGCATTCTGAAGATTGTCGAAATAGATTTTGATCGAGCGCGTTGCGCCACCGAAACCCTTATAAGTAATCTCGTCGTATCCACCAAGACTGCCATACGTAATCGTCACTTGCCGGTTGAGTGAATCAGTAATGCTGGTCGGTCGCTGGCTGAGATTGTAAGTAAAGCTCACCTTGTTTCCGTTGCGATCAAGCATCCAGCTCACCTTTCCGCCGTCGATACGGTAGCGAGTGCCGTCACGCATCATCAGGTTGCCAGACTGCGGCGTATTTGCCGGATTGTCATATTGATAATCGACGACGTCTGCATCAGAAACGAAGGTAGCCGAAGTGCCGTCACTGGTGACGAATATTCGACCGCGATTCTTGGCCGAACAGATTGGATGATCGGGTTGACCGTTTGTCAGTTGGTCGCGCAACTCATATTCAGTGCCGTCAGGCGCGGTAAATGTCAGGCGAGTCAACGTCCAGGTGTGTATGTAGCTGCTGCATTGAATGTTGAATTCCTTGCTGCCGGCCTGGCGTGTTTCGAGCCGGCCGACGCTGTAGAGTGGTTTGAAGCCGTCGAGACTCCACCAATTGGCATTCGGGTAATACATCGTCGGCTCGCCGGGCTCTACTTCTTTATCGACCACCCACTTCTGTTCCAACCTCAGCGTTATTGGGTAGCCGGCGCTGCCGCGCCCATTTATGGTCAGGAGGGGCAAACTAAACCCTAGATTGCCGTTGTAAAGGTTCACGGAATCGAAGTCGCCCAGAGCGTAGGATCCCGCCGGCGTGCCTGGACTCAAACCCAAGGGCGTGGCGCCGTCAGTTACGCTTTGCGCTTTGCTTGTGGTCTGGACCACGAATAAGAGGAGCAATGAAAGGAGACAAAACCGCCTTTGATTATTAGCTGAACGCATGATGGAGTCTTTCTGTTATCTAACGTGGAGTACACAGGACCATTCGGGATAGTTCTCGACAGTTAACCGGTAAGTGCCCTTCTTGAGGTCCAATCTCTTACGCCAATGTTGTTGTTGAGTGTGACCCTCATGGGCCTTCTTTCCATCTTCGGCTTCGAGCCTGACGAGGAGATCGCTTAAGCCGCTGCGGTTCTGAACCACCAGCAGATAGCGTCCTTCTTCAACGTCCATCTCAGCCGGCTCAAAACCATCTGGCCGAATCGCGATCAATAACGCTTTTGCCTCGGCTCCATTACCCTGCGAACTCTTTGAGGCTTTGTGTGAAATTCCGATCACAGTCAGCACGAGGATCGCGAGGCCGAGCGAAAATATCGAGGATTGTTTTTGTTGGTAGGACATAGTTCCCCCCACGGCCCAAATCACGTTGGACCAGTCAGATTAGTTTGCAGGAGTGATGGAAACCTGTTGGGTGGTCTTCACCAAGCGAAGCAATTGGGGAGGTGGCGCTTTATACCACCACCATCTCCTACTGGCAAGATCTTTTTGAGACCCTGTCGTTAGCACATGATATGTCCGGTGAAATTAGCAAATGAAGTGTCCGGTCTGAGCGGCGCGCTGCGGAGCGGCATGACACGATGCGGTCATGAAGCAACTGAGCGCAGCCGCAGTGG
>Ga0070670_100000427_pt1 | contig 34727 bp, 39 predicted proteins | sample KBSS63metaG_FD_64665 | JGI IMG/M metagenome (GOLD analysis project Ga0070670, IMG submission 64665) | Switchgrass rhizosphere microbial communities from Kellogg Biological Station, Michigan, USA - KBS S6-3 metaG | ecosystem: Host-associated > Plants > Roots > Rhizosphere > Soil ... | reverse complement strand
GTTGGGGCTGCTTCCTTCCGGACCTGACCCGGTTGGCGAGTGGCTCGTCCACCACCAACCTCCCGGAGCGACATATCGGCAATCTCGCCATCAAATGCAAGCACGCCCAGAAAAAAACTGCTAAACATTTGAAAAAACACTGGAGGAGACAGCATGAGCGATTTCGTGCTCGATGATCGCCTGGCGCGTGATTCCGATCTGATGGCTGAGCTTGAGCTCTGCCAGTTGCGCATGCTGAAGGATAGCCGCTGGCCCTGGGTCATGCTGGTGCCGCAACGCGGCGGCATCGCCGAGATTTTCGACCTGTCGCCGGCGGATCAGGCGCTGCTCAGCCAGGAGACCAACCGGGTCGCTGCGGCGCTGAAGCTGGTGACTGGCGCGAAGAAAATCAACATCGGCGCGCTCGGCAATGTTGTGTCGCAGCTGCATGTTCATATCGTTGCCCGCAACGAGGGCGATCCGAACTGGCCGGGACCGATTTGGGGCCATGGTTCTGCCACGCCCTATAGCGAAACTGGCGCGCAAGATTTCTGTAAGGCCCTCCTTGAGGCCCTCAGCGTCTCCAGGCCCATGCATGGGACTTCTCATCAAAAGAAGGTCGGGAACTGAAGGTTGAATTTGGTCGGCTGAGCAATAAGTCGTGTGACGTATGACCATGTCGGCGTCAACCAGAGCGAGGTTGGAACACGATGCGCCTTTTGCCGATTTGCTTTACTCTCATGACACTGACGTCGACGAACGCCTGGGCGGGATGGATAGAGTTCGGCGATCAATCGCTGCCGTGCTCAAGCCAATATGACGTGATCGGCGCGGCTGAGCTTTACACCGCGACGATCAACAAGGATGGCGCGGAAAAGGTCCATTTCATCAAGACAAAAGCGGAGGACAGCACATGTCCTTCTGATTCCGCGTCTTGCGTGCAAGAAGCCTATCTCGTGCCGGGAGACAGGGTTATCGTGTCTGCAGGTTCGGGCACTCTGGCCTGCGTTACCTATGTCTCGTCCAAAGGGTCGAGCAAGATGGGTCTTCTTCCTGCTCCGAGGCTCGATTTTGAAACGAACTTCTTTGCAAAACTCGATAGCAAGGAGATGTTGGGCACGTGGAGCTCAGACGCTTCAGAGGTCTCCCTATCCAAAGGAGACAGCGGATTCATCACAATCGATGGCGATGCAACGCGAGGACCACCCACTTATAACAGCGGGTCGATTTCCGGCCCCGCCTTCATCAGTTCTGAAGGCATGACCGCCGGATACGAGGAGGAGCATTACGATGGTGAAAAAGCCGCCAGCGATCCCACAGAGCTTTCGGGAGGGTGCCGTGTTCGCATCCGTTCCCTGACCCACTATCTGGTAATAGACGATAATGACCATTGTGGCGGTCAAGGGGTCACATTCTCAGGCATCTATATCAAAGGCCCGCTTAAAAATCGCGAAGGGATCGATGATTGAATGACAAGCTCAGGCGCGTGTTGCTTGAACCTTTACCCGCCACCCCTTCTTCCGCCCTGCGGTCCGATGGCCTCTCAATGGCGGTTTGTCCGTTGACCAGCGGTTTCTTCTGCTGCGAAACTGCCGCACTCGATCTCCGCCCCGCCCTCTTTCAGGCTCTGTGATTCCATGACACTCAAGCTCTTCGAAACCTCCGCTCCCCATCCAGAACCGAGCAGCCTCACGGCCTTCGCCGAAAATGCGCTCGACCGGGATTCGGAGCATCGCGACGAGACGTCGGTTGTGAAGGCGCTGTCGATCGACGGCGCCCACCTGTTCGCCTTTGCCGACGACAAGCTGCTGTTGAAGCATGACGGCCAGATCCTCGATCCGCTGTTTGCGAAATACGAGCTCGCCGAGCTCTCTCCGGATTGGGACAATGCCGTGCTGCTCGGCTACCGCAAAAGCGGCGAACCGCGACTGGCCGTGCCGGTCGGCGTCTCGGTCGAAGATCTCGCCAGTCAGTACAAGGCGACCGACATGCGGGCGCTGTGGCGGGAGCACCTGTTCGAGGGCGAGATCCTCGGCGAGGCGGCGCAGGCCGCGAGCCTCATTCGCTGGAACATCGACAACCTTTTCTGCGGCCGCTGCGGGAGCCCGAGCGAAAGCCATATCGGCGGCTACAAGCGCATCTGCACCGCTTGCCAGCACATGATTTTTCCGCGCACAGATCCTGTCGTCATCATGCTCGTGGTCGACGAGGCGCGTGGCCTCTGTCTGCTCGGCCGCAGCCATCATTTCGCGCCGGGCATGTATTCCTGCCTTGCCGGGTTCGTCGAGCCGGGCGAGACGATCGAGAACGCGGTGCGCCGGGAAACGCTTGAGGAGTCTGCCATCGTCACCGGCCGCATCCGCTACCACGCGTCGCAGCCCTGGCCGATGCCGCATTCGCTGATGATTGGCTGCTATGCCGAGGCGAAATCCACCGATATCCGTATCGACGATGCCGAACTAGAGGATTGTCGCTGGTTCACGCCGGAGGAAACGCTGGCGATGCTCGACCGAACCGATGCCTCGGGAAACACCTCGCCGCCAAAGGGCGCGATCGCCCACCGGCTGATGCGCGACTGGATCGAATGGAAGCGCTGACCGGATCGCCGCCATGGCCCGCTCCGAACGGCTTCTGACATTGCTGCAGGCGCTGCGGCGCCACCGTCGTCCGGTCACCGGTGCGGCGCTTGCGCAGCAGACCGGCGTCAGCCTGCGCACGCTCTATCGCGACATCGCCAGCCTGCAGGCGCAGGGCGCACATATCGAGGGCGAGGCCGGTGTCGGCTATGTGCTGAAGCCGGGCTTCATGCTGCCGCCGATGATGTTTTCGCAGGAGGAGATCGAGGCGCTGGTGCTTGGCTCGCGCTGGGTGGCCAAGGCCGCCGAGCCGAGACTGGCCGCCGCCGGCGCCGACGCGATGGCCAAGATCGCCGCCGTCCTGCCGGAAGACATGCGCGCAGAGATCGATTCGGCGACGCTGCTGGTCGGGCCGCGGCGAAGGGAAGAGGACAAGGCCGATCTGTCGGCCATCCGCAAGGCGATCCGCAACGAGCGGATCGTCGAAATCAATTACTCGGACGAAAGCGGCGCCGTCTCCATCCGCCGCGTCTGGCCCTTTGCGCTCGGCTATCTCGAGCATATCCGCATCATGGCCGCCTGGTGCGAATTGCGCCAGGATTTCCGCCATTTCCGCACCGACCGCATCGGCGAGATGCAGGTGCTGGACAGCCGCTATCCACGCCGCAGGGCGGTGCTGATGAAGGAATGGCGCGAGGTCGACGACTATACCAGGAATGCCTGAGGGTCGATGAGGCCAGTTGCGGCGGGCTTCCGTGGCTCGGGCATGTGGTGTTGTTTCAGCCTGAGCCTTTATGTCAGCTTATCCCGGGCGAGTAGCTGCGCGGGATAAGCGTTGGTGGGCGATGCCTAGCGGCACCGGAATCCAGATTAGGCCGGGGCGTCGAAGCTTCCCGGGCTGTTCGGGGTGGCGCTCCACTGCTCGGTCCGCTCAGGACTGGCTTCCGACAGCGCCTTGCGGACACCCGCTGCGTCGTGATCCTTCACATAGACGGGAGAGCCGGGCTGCTGGCGCCAGGAATCCTCCAGGCTTCCCGCATCGACGCCATCGAAGCCGATCGCGTCGATGAGGCTGATGACGGTCGCCTTAGCGGTCGCATCATTGCCGGCAACGGCGATGGCGAGCCGGCCGGCGGCGCCGGTGGGCTTGCCGAGTTCGGCGAGGCTCTTGGCGTAAATCATGTTGAACGCCTTGACGACATCATGGCCGATTTCGCGGGCAACCCAGGCGCTTTCCATCATCCCGCCTTCGATGGCCGCGATCGCGCCATCGCGCTCGCGCGGATAGTAGTTGCTGGTGTCGATGACGACCGTCTCTGGCGAGACTTTCGCAAACAGACCCGCGGGCAAGTCTGGGATGGCGTGCAGCGGGATGGTGACGACGATGACGTCCTTTTCGCGCACGGCATCTTCGACCATCACGGGATGGGCGCCTGTCTTCTTGGCAAAGTCCGAGAGCGAGGCAGGACCACGCGAGTTTGCGACATCGACCTGATGTCCCGCCGCGATCAGAAGCGGTGCCAATGCGCCGCCGATATTGCCTGCGCCAATCATACCGATTTTCATGTGCGATTGCTCCAGTTGTTTCAGAGCCCCGTTGCGAGGCAGAGACGATATTAATTGCTGGTCTCTCCGCGATAAATCGCAATAGGATGCGGATAGTCACCACCAGGAGTAGGGAATGGATCGCCTCGCCAGCATGAACGCCTATGTCGCATCGGTGGAGAAGGGGTCGTTCGCCGCAGCGGCGACGGCGCTGGGGATGTCCCAGCAGATGGTCGCAAAGCATGTCACCTATCTCGAGGCGCGGCTGGGTGCGCGGTTGCTGAACCGCACCACGCGTCGGCAAAGCGTCACCGAGATCGGCAGGACCTTTTACGACCGCTGCAAGCTGGTGCTTGCTGATGCCGATTGGGCCGACGCCGTGGCGGAAGAGGCCAAGGGCGCGCCGAAGGGCCGCCTGCGCATCAGCGCGCCCGTATCCTTCGGTTCGCAGAGCCTGATGGGGCTGGTAACACGATACCTGCGCCAATATCCCGACGTCGAAATCGATCTCGTGCTCGACGACCGATATGTCGATCCGGTCAAGGATTCCTTCGAAGCGGTGTTTCGCATCGGAGAGATCGGCGACACGACCCTGACCAAATACCGGCTGGCACCCTTCCGTGTTGCGCTCTGCGCCTCGCCTGACTATCTGGCGGAGCGGGGCACACCGCGCCATCCGGCCGATCTCGAAAGCCACGAATGCCTCGGACATGCCCACTGGTCCCAGCCCGAAAATTACCATTGGCGGTTTGAAATGGGCGACAGCGTCTATGAGCCGAAGGTCGAGGGGCGCCTGCGTGTGAACGATGCCAAGGGGCTGGTATCCGCTGCCGTTGCTGGTTTCGGCATCGCACTGCTGGCCTTCGACCATGTCCAGGACCTGCTGCGCGACGGGCGCCTGGTCCGCGTTCTTCCCGACTACCGGACCGCGACGCGGCCGATGCACCTGCTCTTCCACCCGGACCGGCGGCAGACGCCGAAGTTGAAGAGTTTCATCGATGCCGTCATGGCAGAGTTCGGAGAGGCGCAGGGTGGATAGGCGGACTAGCAGGAGCCGTCGACGGGCTACTCGCTGCTGCCAGAAACTGTCAGTAGTTGCGTCTATGCTCACCTTGTCGTCAACAGGGAGCAGAGACCATGACCAGCCCCAACCTCATCATTCTCTATGTCAAGGATCCAGCCGAAAGCGTCGGCTTCTACCGTGGCCTGCTCGGCCGCGAGCCGGTGGCCAACGCCCCGAATTTTGCCGCGTTCGCGCTCGACGGCGGCTTTACGCTCGGGCTCTGGCGGCGCAGCAGCGTGGAGCCGCAGCCCTCAGCGTTGGGCAATCGCGGCGAAATGGCGTTCATGGTGCCGGGAGAGGGGAGTGTTGCCGCCCGCTATCAGGAGTGGCGCGGTCGCGGCCTGCCGATTGCCCAGGAACTGACGCAGATGGACTTCGGCCAGACCTTCGTGGTGCTCGACCCCGATGGCCATCGGCTGCGCGTCTGCGAGCCCGATCAGTAACAGGAATGCGCGCCTATGGCGTAACGGCCATCGCGGCTGCGGGCGGCAAGCCCGCAGCGGGTTCGCTCAGATCAGCGTCAGATCGCTTTCGCATTCGCCGCGCGCCTCATCGAATTCATCGATATGGGCTACGGCAAGACTGCGGAATTCGGCATCGGTGATGTCGTTCGGTGTCTGCGGCATTCCGTGATCCTTGATCATCGTCTTGAGCATTCCGATCAGGTGGGTGCTCTTATCGTCCGACATGGTCGTCAACCTTCACATTTCGTTGATAGTTAGTACACTAACGAATATAGCGCATTGCGGTGCAACATACCCTTTCCGATATCGCCGATCAGCCGTGATGCTGGTGCATGGCGGGGAGCTCCGGGTGCAGGCGGAGGGCCAGATGGTGTGGGACACCATCGCACTCAGGCGGAAGGCTGCGGGCGACCACCTCCATTACGCCAGCCGCTGGCAACCCTCCGCCGCGTTCGCCCTGCTGGTCAACGCGCGGCGCTTTCGCGGGTGCGGCTACGAACGGCACCGAACCTTGGCACGGGACTTTCGATTTGGTCGGGGTCGCTGATCGCTCGTCAATCGGGCTTCGCCGGCTCCGCGATGCGCTTCGCCATGTTCAGTCCCGTCACACGAAAGCCTCCAGCCGCATAGACGTGCTGTGCGCGCGCGTTGTCGGCGGCCACGCGCAACCTGATCTCGTCAAATCCCTGATCGCGGATCAGTCTCTCGAAAGCGGCGAGGGCTTTGTGGCCACAGCCCTTTCCACGATACTGTGGCAGGATGCAGAAGTCGCAAACGAAAACGGATCGCCTGATCGTGTCGGATCGAAACCAGATATATCCGACGATATGAGCTCCGCTCGTTTCCTTCAGGATACAGAATAGGGTCTGGCCGGGTGTTTGCGGCCCTTGTGGCAGGTCCTGTCCAATCTCGCTCTCTGCTCTCGTCCGGGCCTCGGCGGCCGGCAGGGCATAGTTCTGCGCGATCTCAGCGGCGTAGTCGGGCACGAAATAGGCGAGATAGTCGGTGAACTCTGCCTGCGACATAGGCCTGAAGCTGATCATGCTCTTTCATCCAGTTGCAGGGTCGCCGTTGGAGCCGCAAGCCCAACCGGATTTTCCGGCCTGAGGCTTGCCGGCTCTGTCAGCCTACCCTCTGTGAATCAGTTTAGCCCTTGGACAGCATGGCCGCCCGGAGCGTATCGTTGATGCGCTCCTGCCAGCCGGGCCCGTCTTCCTGGAAATGGGCGAGCACGTCGCTGTCGAGCCGGAGCGACACCATCTCCTTGGTGTTCGGCACGGCGGGGCGCTCGACTGCCGGGGCGACGGGCTTCTTGGTTGGCTTGAACAGCGCTTCTGCGGCGTCCATCGGGCTGACCGGGCGGCGGGGTGGCGTGGCCATGGCGGTGTTCCTTTCGTGAGACGGTCGGTGCCGGGCGATCCTACATCGTGCCGCGGGTCGGGTGGCCCTTGTAGACGCCGAGAATGCGGACCTTCTCGGAGAAGAAGCGCAGCTCCTCCAGCGCCTGGCGCACATGCGGGTCGGAGGGATGGCCCTCGATGTCGGCGTAGAACTGGGTTGCCACGAATTTTCCGCCGAGCTGGTAGCTCTCCAGCTTGGTCATGTTGATGCCGTTGGTGGCAAAGCCGCCGAGCGCCTTGTAAAGGGCAGCCGGAATGTTGCGGACATTATAGACGAAGGTGGTGACGATCTTCTCGTCCTTCGATGAACGCTCGGCCCAGGCTTCGTCGCGGGCAAGCACCACGAAGCGCGTCGTGTTGCTGTCGACGTCCTCGACATTCTCGGCGATGATTTCCAGATGGTAGAGGTCCGCAGCAAGCCGGGGTGCCAACGCGGCCATCGAGCGGTCGCCGACTTCCTGGACCATTTTCGCAGCGCCGGCTGTGTCGCCGGCGATGACGGGCTTCCAGCCGTTGTTGCGGATGATTTTCCGGCACTGGCCGAGCGCGTGGATATGGCTGTGGACTGTGCGGATTTCGCTCTTGGTCACGCCCGGCAGCACCATCAGCTGGAAACGGATCGGCATGAAATACTCGCCGATGATGTGCAGCTTGGATTCCGGCAGCAGGTGGTGGATGTCGGCAACGCGTCCGGCGATGGTGTTCTCGATCGGGATCATCGCCAGATCGGCGTCGCCGTTGTCGACAGCCGTGAAGGCATCCTCGAAGGTCTGGCAGGGCAGCGGCTCCATGTCCGGAAACATGTCGCGGCAGGCCATGTCGGAATTGGCGCCGTATTCGCCCTGGAAGGCAATCTTGTTGGTCATGGCTGTCATGGGATATCCGTCAGAGGGAGGCGCCGGAAAGCAGGCGGCGGGCCTTTTCGAGGTCGGCCGGAGTATCGACACCCAGCGGAACCGTGTCAACGATCTCGGCGTCGATGCGCATGCCGGCCTCAAGGGCGCGCAGCTGCTCCAGCGATTCGCGCTTTTCCAGCGTCGAAGGCGCCAGCGTCACGAATCGTTCCAGCGCCGCGCGGCGATAGGCGTAGAGCCCGATGTGGTGATAGAGCGGCCCCTTGCCATGGGGGGCGGTGGCGCGGGTAAAATAAAGTGCCCGCAGCCGGCTGTCCGAGAGCGGCGAGCCGACGATCTTGACGACGTTCGGATTGGTCTTTTCCTCCTCGTCGCGGATTTCCACCGTCAGCGTGGCGATGTCGACGGCTGCGTCTTCCAGCGGCCGCAGGGCGCCGCGGATGGTTTCGGGGTCGATGGTCGGCAGGTCCCCTTGCACGTTGACGACGGTCTCGACGCGGCCGTCGGGATCGACGGCGCGCAGGGCCTCGTGGATGCGGTCGGAGCCGGACTGATGGTCCTCGCGGGTCATGACAACCTCGAAACCGGCGTTCTTGACGACTTCGAAGGTATCGGCATGGTCGACCGCGACGACGATGCGACCGATCGCCGCCTCGCGCGCCCGCAGGGCGACCTGGACGATCATCGGCAGGCCGGCGATGTCGGCCAGCGGCTTGCCCGGCAGCCGGGTGGAGGCCAGGCGGGCGGGGATGAGGACCAGCGTCTTGCCGATTTCAAGGTGCGTCATTGTTGGGCCTTCTATTCCCGTCGGAAAAGTGTCAAAAAGTGTGATGTTCCGAGCGGGGTGGAGAGTTTTGTAAGGGACAGTCAGAAGACACAGGTTTCGGCCGAATTCAAGATGGGGCCGGCGGGTTTGCCGGGCAGGGGAGCATAGCAGATGAATTCATCCTACGTGAACATGGGACTGGGCGCGCTTTTGGCGACGTTGTTCGTGCTGAAGTCGGTGTCGCTGGTTTCAGGTGCGCTGTTCGCATCCGAACCACCGGAAAAGCCGGGGTTCGAGATTGTCGCCGACGACACGGCAACGGCGGGCGGCGCCAGCGACAAGGCGGCCGCTGCCGCGCCTGAAACACCGATCGCCCAGCTGCTGCAGAAGGCCGACGCGAAAGTCGGCGAAACCATCTTCAAGAAGTGTCAGGCCTGTCATGACGCGTCGAAGGGCGGGCCCAACAAGGTCGGTCCCAACCTCTACGGCATCGTCGACCGGCCGATCGCCTCGCACGAGGGCTTCGGCTATTCCGCTGCCATCAAGGATTTTTCCAAGGGTTCCTCGGAAAAGTGGACCTATGACCATTTGACCCATTTCCTGGCAGCGCCGAAGAAGTATATCGCAGGCACCGCCATGGGTTTTGCCGGCCTGCCGAAGGACACAGACCGCGCCAATGTGATCGCCTATCTCCGCACGCTCGCCGATACGCCGGCACCCTTGCCTGATCCGGCCGCTGCGCCTGCGCCCGCCACCAACTGAACCTTCGGACACGTGCACCCGGCCGCTGCGGCCGGGTTTCATGCCTGCCTTGCCCGATGTATCGATAGCCGACCCTTGTCAGCCAGTGCGTCGGCACGCTCGTTTCCGTCTATCCCGAAATGACCTTTGCACCAGTCGACGGTGACGAGCGCATTTTGCGTGAGCAACAGATCGACGGCTCTCCACAGGCCGACATCGGCGATCGTCCGTCTGCGGACATTTGGGTTGGCGTCGATCTTCTTCCAGCCGTTGCCTCGCCAGATCGGGAGCAGCAGGTTGCAACCCCTGACAGCATAGAGCGAATCGGACCAGATCACGGCCGGTTCGCCGGCGGCGTTGCCGCCGATCCAGCTGGCGGCTTCGAGCACGGCTGCGATTTCCGTGGCATTGTTGGCGGTCTTTCGGATGCCGCCGCAGCCCGAGGCGATTTCGACACCGTCGCGATATGCAACGAACGCCCAGCCGCCATCTGCAGATCCGGGGTCGAAGCAGCCGTCGGTGAAGACGTGAAGCCCGTTTCGGGCTGCCTGCGCAATGTCTGTAGTCGTGCCGGTCAAGGAGAGCCTGTCGAGAATTGGCGCGGGATCAACGTATTCCATCCTAGCGCGGAGCGACCTTGCTTTGCCAACGCGTAACGCACTGTATCCGCGTCAAAAACAGAAAATCTGGCCCGACCGACCACAAGCGGGATGCTGCAATGCGCAATCGGCAAAGCCCCGGCCTCGACAAAGTGGCCGAGCCATGACGTTCTGCGCGCGAATGCCAATGTGAGTCTATTTATGTCCAATCCGCAGTCGTCGACCGGAATCCACCGCGGTACCATTCCGCTGATGGCCGCAGCCTGCGGTGTGATGGTTGGCAACATCTATCTCTGCCAACCGCTGCTCGGCCAGATCGCCGTCAGCTTCGGCGTGCCGGAGCACGTCTCCTCGCTGGTCGCGGTGGCGACCCAAGTCGGCTATGCATTCGGCATCCTGCTGCTGGTGCCGCTGGCTGATATCGCCGAACCGCGCAAGTTGTTGCGCTGGCTGATGGCGCTGACGGCCATCGGCCTTGTCGCCGCGTCGCTTGCTCCCAACATCGGCATCCTCATCGGCGCGAGCGCCTGCCTGGCACTGGTGACGGTGGTGCCGCAGGTGCTGATACCGATTGCCGCCTCGCTGGTGCCGGCTGAAAAACGTGGCCGGGTCGTCGGCACCATGACGACAGGGCTCATCCTCGGCATATTGTTGTCGCGGACCGTCTCCGGGCTTGTGGCCGGGTACACCGAAAGCTGGCGGGCGTCCTACGGGCTCGCCGCAGCGCTGACCGTCCTCTTGTTCTTCTTCGTGCCTCGCTTCATGCCAAAGCGGCGGCAGGCGAGCGAGAGGATTGGCTATGGCACACTGCTGGCGTCGCTGCTGCCGCTGCTCAGGCACCGCGCGCTGCTGCTGTCGATGGGAATGAACTTCATGGTGTTCGGCGCTTTCTCCGCCTTCTGGGCGACGCTCGCCTTCCATCTCGCGAGCCCGGCCTTCGGCCTCGGGGCTGCGGCTGCCGGCCTTTTCGGGCTGTGGGGCGCGCCGGGCGCGTTGCTGGCCCCCGTCGCCGGCCGCCTGTCCGACCGCTGGGGTTCGTCGCGGGTGAACGCCTTTGCGTTCTGTGCCCTGCTGGCCAGCTTCGCGATTGCCGCCACCCTCGGGACGTCGCATCTGCTGGCCATGGTCGCTGCCGTCAACCTGCTCGATTTCGGTATGCAGAGCGGCCAGATCGCAAACCAGACGCGCATTTTCGCCATCGGGCATGAGATTCGCGGGCGGCTGAACACGCTCTACATGGTGTCGAGTTTTTCCGGCAGGGCGCTCGGCGCCTTTGCCGGCGGCTTGGCCTGGACGATGGCCGGCTGGATCGGCGTCTGCCTGGTCTGCGTCTGCCTCATCTGTCTTGCCGCAGCGCTGCTCGCGGTGACGACATTCGTCGGCAGCAGGCAGAAGCGTGCGGCGAGGGTGGATGAAATCTGAAAAAGACACAAAAAAAGCGGGCAATGCCCGCTCTTCCTCAGCCGGTCATCCCGGCGTCTGCTTCCATCGCCGTCTGCCAGTACATCCGTGGTCAGCGCGTTCAATGGAAGCAAGGGTGTCATACCCCATGCGATCAAGGCTCTAGACGATCTTTCGACCATCCCATGCTTGTCGCGTGAGATTTTTCTACACCGTAAAAGTGACGGCTCTGTGACCGATCTCGATTTCATGCGGGGCGAGAAACGATTCCGCCTTCCAAACTTCTCAAAACCCGATATGACCGGACACCGGCGAAGACACTGACCGGGGCTCCCTAATTCATGACACGTTTCGATGTACTGACCGTTGGCAATGCTATCGTCGACATTATTGCCCGCTGCGACGACCAGTTCCTGATCGACAATGCCATTACCAAGGCAGCGATGAACCTGATCGACGCGGAGCGCGCCGAATTGCTCTATTCGCGCATGGGGCCGGCGATCGAGGCATCCGGCGGCAGCGCCGGCAACACGGCGGCAGGCATCGCCAACTTTGGCGGCAAGGCCGCCTATTTCGGCAAGGTCGCCAAGGACCAGCTCGGTGAGATCTTCACCCACGATATTCGTGCACTCGGTGTCCACTATCAGACAGCACCGAAAGAAACCTTTCCGCCGACCGCACGCTCGATGATCTTCGTGACCGAGGACGGCGAGCGCTCGATGAATACCTATCTCGGCGCCTGCGTTGAGCTCGGGCCGGAGGATGTCGAGCCCGACGTCGTCGCCGATGCCAAGGTCACCTATTTCGAGGGTTATCTCTGGGACCCGCCGCGCGCCAAGGAAGCCATCCGTGAATGCGCCCGCATCGCCCATGAAAACGGGCGCGAAGTCTCGATGACCCTTTCGGACAGCTTTTGCGTCGGCCGCTACCGCGAGGAGTTCCTCGAGCTGATGCGTTCGGGCACCGTCGACATCGTCTTTGCCAACCGGCAGGAGGCGCTCAGCCTCTACGAGACCGACGATTTCGAGGAAGCGCTGACGCGGATCGCCCGCGATTGCAAGATCGCGGCCGTCACCATGAGCGAAGAAGGCGCGGTCATCCTGCGCGGCGGCGAGCGTTACGAGGTGGCGGCAATCGAACTGGAAGAACTGGTCGATACCACGGGCGCCGGCGATCTCTTTGCCTCCGGCTTCCTCTATGGCTACACCCAGGGGCGGGAGCTGAAGGACTGCGGACGGCTGGGTTGCTTGGCGGCAGGTACGGTGATCCAGCAGATCGGCCCGCGTCCCGACAAATCGCTGTCGAAGCTTGCAAAGGAAGCAGGCCTTATTTGAAGGCCTCGCCGGGATAGGCGCCCCAGATCTCCGATTGCGCCACCCAGCCTTCAGTGCCGTCGGTGATGGTCTTGCACCAGGTGCCGTTGCATTCGCGCACGTCGAGTATAACGCCGGGCTCGAGCTTGGCGATGATCGAGCTTGACGGCTGCGGCTCGCGGCGCATGTTGACGTAGACTTCCTTGCCTTTGCCCTTCATCCAGGGCGCTGCGACGGCGGCGCGGGCACCCGAGAGCAGCGACTGGTTGACCCAGCCTTCGGTGCCGTCGGCGTCGCGCACCTGGCGCCAATTGTCGTATTCCTGGATGATCTCGACCGGCAGGCCGGCTCGGGTGTAGAGCCAGGAGACCGCGTAATCGCTGCTCGGGCCGATGCGCAGGTTGACGCGCTTCGACTTCAGGGTCACGAAGCGTGGCAGCGGCAAGCCGCTCGCACCCTTGGCGGCCTGAGCGTGCGCCATCTCCAGCGAGGCTGACAGCATGGTCAGGCTCAGGGCCAATGCAAGGCAGGATTTGATCATGGTGCTTCGCATCAGTCTTCCGTTCGATTGTCTTGGCGCGCTGCCCCGGCGCGCTTCGCTTTGGCGATCCGTAAATGCGTGGATGCCGCAAGCGACTTCTGTTTGTCTTCGCCGGCGGGTCTGGTAGAACTGCCCGCACAAATAAAATTATGTCTGGTCTTGGTTAAGGACCTCTGAACAAGGCATCGCAGAGCGCCATGACGACGAAGAAAAAACCAAAGGTCTATCTGACGCGCAAACTGCCCGATGCCGTCGAAACACGCATGCGTGAGCTGTTCGAGGCGGAGCTCAACATCGACGACGTGCCGCGAACGGCCGATGAGCTGGCAGCGGCGATGCAGAGCGCCGAGGTGCTTGTTCCCACGGTCACGGACCGGATCGACGCGGCGTTGATCGAGCGGGCCGGGCCACAATTGAAGCTGATTGCCGGCTTTTCCAACGGCACCGATCACATCGATGTCGATGCGGCGGCGCGCAAGGGCATCACCGTGACCAACACGCCGGGGGTTCTGACCGAAGATACCGCCGATATGACCATGGCGCTCATTCTGGCCGTGCCGCGGCGGCTGGCGGAAGGCGCGCGGGTCTTGACCGACAGGCCGGGCGAATGGGCAGGGTGGTCGCCAACCTGGATGCTCGGCCGGCGGCTGTCGGGCAAGCGCATCGGCATCGTTGGCATGGGCCGCATCGGCACCGCCGTCGCCCGCCGTGCCAAGGCATTCGGCCTGTCGATCCACTACCACAACAGGAAACGCGTCAGTCCGGAGACAGAGGACGCTTTGGAGGCGACCTATTGGGACAGCCTCGACCAGATGCTGGCCCGCGTCGACATCATCTCGATCAACTGCCCGTCCACCCCGGGCACCTACCACCTGATTTCGGCCCGCCGGCTGGCGCTGCTGCAGCCCTCCGCTTTCATCGTCAACACGGCGCGCGGTGATATCATCGACGAGCCGGCGCTGATCAATATTCTGCGGGCGGGGAAGATCGCCGGTGCCGGGCTCGATGTTTTCTCCAACGAGCCAGCCGTCAATCCGAAGCTGATCAAGCTTGCTAACGAGGGTAAGGTGGTACTTCTGCCGCATATGAGTTCGGCCACCATCGAGGGCCGCATCGAGATGGGCGACAAGGTGATCATCAATATTCGCGCCTTCATCGATGGTCACCGTCCGCCAAACCGCGTCCTGCCGGGGCGATGAGAGCTGAGCCTACAGGTCCAGCCGTTTGCGCATCTCGATCGATGTTGTCCGATCGAAGCCAGGATGGGCGTTTTCCGCCGTCTTGACGAAGCCGCAGGCGGCGAAGGCAGCGTGATTTTCCGTAAGCTCGATGCGGGTTTCGAGCCACAACGCCTGAAGTCCCTGATCGCGGGCTGTCGCTTCGGCCAAAGCCAGCAGGTGGCGGCCGAGGCCTTTTCCCTGCCTGTCCGGCAAGACCGCCAGCTTGCCGACATAGAGGCAATCCGGCTCCGGCCGACAGAACACGCAGCCGACCAAGGTCTCGTCTTCGATGACGACGAAGGCAATTTCAGCGTCTGCCTTCTGTCGCAGCGCGTTGACTGTCAGCCCGACTGCAGACGAAGGCGGATCAATGCGTCCATCCATATAGGCGAAGGAATACCGGATCAGCGCCAGCAGGCCTTCCCAGTCTGCAAAGCTGTGATCGACACGAAGAGTCCTGCGCGCGTTCACGGCGCCGTCCCGCCACGTCGCTTGTAACGGATGGTGTCGAAGCGGGCGGAGAGGGCGTCATAGAGCAACAGCCGTCCGACCAGCGGCTCGCCGATTCCTGTGACGAGCTTGATCGCCTCCATCGCCATCAGCGTGCCGATCACGCCGGTGAGTGCGCCGACGATGCCGGCTTCGGCGCAGGAGGGCACCAGACCCTCGGGCGGCGGCGCGGGGAAGAGGTCGCGGTAGGTGGGGTTGAGTTGGCCAGCGGATCCCGCCTCATACGGCTTCAGCACGGTCAGCGATCCGTCGAAGCGACCGACGGCGCCTGACACCAGCGGCTTTTTGGCTGCCTCCGCCGCATCGGCGGCGGCATAGCGGGTGTCGAAATTGTCGGAGCCATCGACCACCAGGTCGAAGCCGGAGAGTTGCCGCGCTGCCGTGTCGGCGGCAAAGCGCTCCTCGAAACGGATGGTGCGGATATGCGGATTGAGCCGCGCGATGGCGTCGGCGGCGCTCCGCGTCTTCAATTCGCCGATCGTTCCCGTGTCGTGGATCACCTGACGCTGCAAGTTGGATAGCGATACGCGGTCGTCATCGGCGATGCCGAGCGTGCCGATGCCGGCCGCGGCCAGGTACTGCAGAACGGGCGCACCGAGGCCGCCGGCACCGATCACCAGGATGCGCGCGGCCTTCAATTTCTGCTGGCCGGCACCGCCGATCTCCGGCAGCAGGATGTGACGCTGGTAGCGGGCGATTTCGTCCGAGTTCAAGGGTTCCATACGGTCATCCTATCATCGTTTTCGGGGCCTTGGCAGCCTCGCATTACGCCTGGACGGCGCCGTGGTCGACGGTCAGGAACTGCGCTCGCGCGCCGAGCGCCGAGAACATGCCCCGATCGGTGCCGGTCATGAAGGCCTGACCTCCGAGGCCGTCGATGAGGTCGAACAGCGCCGCGCGCCGGTTTTCATCGAGGTGGGCGGCGATCTCGTCCAGCAGCAGAACCTGCGCATGGCCGGTCAGGTTGCCAACCAGGCGTGCATGCGCCAGCACGAGGCTGACCAGCAGCGCCTTCTGTTCTCCGGTCGAGCAGCGCCCGGCCTCCATGTCCTTCTCCCGGTGGCGGACCAGCAGGTCGGCGCGATGCGGACCGTCGAGGGTGCGGCCAGCGCCGGCGTCGCGGTAGCGGTTGTCGCGCAGCATGGCGGCGTAGCGGTCTTCCAGGTCGAAAGCGGGTCCCGAAAGGCCGCCGTCGAAAAAGCCGGAGAGCGTCAGGGATGCGGAGGGAAACGGGGTTTCCTCGCGGCTGGTGCTAATCAGGCCGGAGAGCAGTCCGAGCATTTCCTGGCGCGCGACAGCCATGGCGATGCCGAGGCTTGCCATCTGCTGTTCGATGCCGGAGAGCCAGGCGGGATCGAAGCGGCCGTCTGAAAGCAGTTTGTTGCGGCTGCGCATGGCGCGCTCGAAATCGGTTGCGCGGCGCCCATGGGCCGGGTCGAGCGACAATACCAGGCGATCGAGAAAGCGACGGCGATCCGAGGAGCCGCCGGTAAACAGCCCATCCATCGCCGGCGTTAGCCAGGCGACACGAAGGTGGTCGGTCAGTTCGTCGACCGTCTTGGCTGTCGTGCCGTTGATGCGCAGCCTGCGTGTTGCGGTTTCGTCCGCGGTGTCGACACCTGTGCCGATTTCGACCTCGCCGTCCATGCCGTCGATTTCCGCAAAGATCGAAAAGCCGCTCGATGCCCCGACCCGGGCGATATCGCCATAGGCAGCTCGCCGCAGGCCACGGCCGGGCGACAGCAGCGATACGGCCTCCATCAGGTTGGTCTTGCCGGCGCCGTTGTCGCCGGTCAGCACGACATGCCGCGCGTCCAGCTCAAGAGCTACGGCCGCATAGTTGCGGAAGTCGGTGAGTTTCAGGCGCGAGAGGGAGACCTTGTGCGGCATCTGCATCCGGGATTCGTGTGTCCGGTGAGAGCTATGCCGATCGGTGCGGAATGGCAAGGCGGAGAGGAGGCCCGCAACGGATTGAGTGGGCCGCTTTCCGGTGCGGTGGAGACGAAAAATCTACTCCAGGTCGTATTGGAAAATCACGGTACGCGCGTATAATTGCTGTTCAGCCCATCAGGAGGGAGGATGACATGCCGAACACTGTAAGCCTGCACCGAATTCTGACTGCCAGCCCGGAGAAAGTCTACCGCGCCTTTCTGGATGCGGAGGCGCTGGCGAAATGGATCGCGCCGAACGGCTTCGTCTGCATGGTCCATCATCTCGAGCCCAGCGTCGGTGGTACGTTCCGGATGTCGTTTCGCAATTTTACCAGCGGCAACACGCTGAGTTTCGGTGGCGAGTTCAAGGAACTCGTGCCGGGCGAGCGCCTGCGTTACACCGATCGCTTCGACGATCCAGGCCTGCCGGGTGAGATGGAGGTCACGGTGTTGCTGAAGAAGGTCTCGGTTGGCACCGAGCTCGAAATAACCCAGGCTGGCATTCCCGACGCCATCCCGGTTGAGATGTGTTACCTTGGGTGGCAAGAGACGCTGGTCAACCTGGCGAAGCTGGTGGAGCCCGAAATCGCGGACTAGACAGGAGAGGCGTTCGGTCGAACCCCGGCGGGTCGGCGTCCCTCCGCAGGGAGGTAATGCCTTATCCCGGTGGGCGCGACGCTGCTTCTAATGCGATCTCGGCCGTGCTGCCAGATCGTTTAGCGGGCGGTTGGCGTTGCGGGCTTCTGCGGCCTCTTCGAGCAGCCTGGCAAAATCGCGCAGCGGAACGCGGTCGGCGCGTAGCATCAGGCGGACCATCGGATCGCGCAGCATTTCGGACATGGTCAATTCGACGGTGTGCATGACGGTCTCCCTTGGGTGTCGGTGGAAAATAACCCGCTGGCATTACATACCGTTGTCAGTTGGTTGACATTACGGTGGTGAAATCAAGGCAGAAGGGACATCACTCATCCGGAGTGTGGGCGCTCCCGAGGGCGAGAAGATGCAGGACGAGAGTTAAGGGACAGCTGGGCTCTCGCTTTTGAAATCGATCGAGGGCTAGAACTTGCGCTCGAAGCGCAGTTCGCCGCTCCACTGGTTCGTCCTTGCCGCATCGAAGTGCATGTAGGTCACCTCAGGCATGATCAGCAGATCCTTGACCGGTGGATGCCGAGATTGCCGGACACCTGCAGGGTCTTGGAGTCGGTGTAGGCGACCATCGTGGTGTTGTTGATCTTCGGATTGAAGCTATAGGTGTAGCCCATCCAGAAGGCCCAATCGCCCCAGCGCAATCGGCACCGTTGACCGGGCAGGCCGCGGCATTGCTGTTGAGGAAAGTGCCGACGTATTGGTTCAGCTTCTTGCCATCGGTATTCCAGCCGGCCATCAGGAAGGGTGCGACGAAGGCAAGTTTCTCGTTGCAGTCGCATTGCAGATCAGAGCGAAAGGTTCAGCAACTTTTCCCTGTCGAGAAAGGCACGTTGTTGATCGGTGATGTAGTCGCGAACGATTGGGGCAGCGTCGCGGGAGCGGGAGAGCTGCATGTGGAACACAAGCTGGCTGCCTGTCCGGAACATCATCTCGGCACTGATCAGGTAGAACTCCCACATGCGCGCGAAGCGCTCGTCATACATCGCCACGACCGTGTCGCGGTTGCTTTCGAAGCGCGCGGCCCAATGCTGCAGCGTCGTTGCATAGTGGACGCGCAAGAACTCGAGGTCTGTAACCCAGAGGCTGTTGCGCTCGACGACCTCGAAGACTTCAGACAGCGCCGGCGAATAGGCACCGGGAAAGATGTATTTCCGCAGCCAAGCACTGGCCATGCCGGGCGGGCTCATATGGCCGATCGAGTGCAGCACGGCGATCCCATCGTCCGGCATCAGCGCGTTCAGCTTGGCGAAGAACTCGTCGTAGTGGTGCACGCCGACATGCTCGAACATGCCGACCGAAACGATCCGGTCGAAGGGCCCGGTGACATCGCGGTAGTCGCGGAGTTCGAACTTAGCCCGGTCGGCGAGACCGGCCTTGGCAGCCCGCTCGGTGGCGAGCGCCTGTTGCTCCTTCGAGAGGGTGACGCCAAGCACCTCAATATCCTCGAGCTTTGCCAGATAAAGCGCCAGGTCGCCCCAGCCGCAGCCTATGTCCAGAACCTTCATGCCGGGCTTGAGGCAAAGCTTGCTGGCCAGCAGCCTCAGCTTGTTGCGCTGCGCTTGCTCCAGCGTTTCGCCGGGCTCGCGAAAATAGGCGCAGGAGTAGAGCAGGTTTTCGTCGAGGAAGAGTTTGTAGAAGTCGTTGCCGATGTCGTAGTGGTGCGCGACGTTCTGCTGCGCCTGGCCCTTCCGGTTCGACTGCTGTCGCTTGCGGAATCGCATCTTCACGGCACGCAGGATCTTCTGGATCGGGTAGGAGCCGAGCGACAGGCGGTTGATCGAGAAAAGCGTCAGAAAGTCGCGCAGACCGGAGCCTTCCTCGAAGCGCATGGTCCCGTCCATATAGGCCTCGCCGGCGGCAAGTTCGGCGTTGAAGACCAGCGTCCGGTAAAGCCTCTTGTCGGTGAGCCGCATCGTCACTTCAGGACCTTCGGTGCCGGAAAATACATGGCGCTTGTCGTCGGCGTCGATGACGGTGAGGCGGCCCTTCCGGATAAAGGCCTTCATCATATGCGACAATGGAAACATGCAGTTACTCCGCATCACACGGGTTTCACAAACGCCTGTACCGGCTGGAAAATATCCTATCATCGGAATTGTGAAAATGACGAGCGATATTGAAGTGCGCAATGACGCCTGTCTTGTGACTAGCCAGAAAGTGTTGCCGAAGTCATGCAAAAGGCCGGCAGCGTTTCCGCTACCGGCCAGAAATTCCGCAAGAGACCAGAAGGCCTATTCGCTGAGCGTGTCGAAGAAGTCCTTCATGCGGGCGAAGAAGCCTGTCGATTCGGGATTGTTGTCCTTCGAGGAGATCTGTTCAAACTCCTGCAGCAATTCGCGCTGCCGCTTTGTCAGCTTCTGCGGCGTTTCGATCTGCACCTGGATATAGAGGTCGCCGATCTGGGCCGAGCGCAGTACCGGCATGCCCTTGGCCTTCAGACGGAACTGCTTGCCGGCTTGGGTGCCTTCGGGAACGGTGACGCGCGACTTCGTGCCGTCGAGTGTGGCCACGTCGATGGTGCCGCCGAGCGCTGCCGTGGTCATGGAGATCGGCACGGCGCAATAGAGGTCGGCACCGTCGCGCTGGAAGAACTCGTGCGGCTTGACCGACAGGAACATGTAGAGGTCGCCAGCCGGGCCGCCACGGGTGCCGGCTTCGCCTTCGCCCTGCAGGCGGATGCGGGTGCCGTCCTCGATACCGGCCGGAATGTTGACCGACAGCGAGCGCTCCTCGGTGACACGGCCCTGGCCCTGGCACTTGGTGCAGGGATCGGCAATGATCTGGCCGCGGCCGTGGCAGGTCGGACAGGTGCGTTCGATCGAGAAGAAGCCCTGGGCGGCGCGCACGCGACCGGAGCCCTGACAGGTCGAGCAGGTCTTCGGCTGGGTACCGGGCTTGGCGCCCGAGCCGGAACAGACGTCGCAGGTGATGGAGGTTGGAACGCGGATCTGCGCGGTCTTGCCGGCAAAGGCTTCCTCGAGCGAGATTTCCATGTTGTAGCGCAGGTCTGCACCGCGTTCACGCCCACCGGACGACCGCTGGCGCTGGCGTCCGCCACCCATCATTTCGCCGAAAATGTCTTCGAAGATGTCGGAAAAACCGCCGCCGCCGCCCATGCCGCCGCCTGCATTGCCCATTCCGCCATGCTCGAAGGCTGCGTGACCGTAGCGGTCATAGGCTGCCCGCTTCTGCGGGTCCTTCAGCATCTCGTAGGCTTCGTTCAATTCCTTGAACTTGCGCTCGGCTTCGGAATCACCCGGATTCTTGTCGGGATGATGCACCATCGCCAACTTGCGGAAGGCAGATTTCAGCTCTTTCTCGTCCGCAGAGCGCGAGACACCGAGAATTTCGTAATAGTCTGCTTTAGCCATGCAGGATTAGACCCCGGAAATGGATTTCCGGCTGCCAACGGGCAGCCGGACTGAAGTTTCCGCAAAACCGTTCTGGTTTGCGCTTGTGCCTTATGCGGACTTCTTGTCGTCCTTGATTTCCTCATAGTCGGCGTCGACAACGTGGTCATCAGCGGCAGAGTGCCGTGCAGCATCGGCTGCTGCTGCAGCTTCCTCGCCACCCTGCTGCGATTCGTAGATCGCCTGGCCGAGCTTCATGGAGGCTTCCATCAGCGTCTGGGTCTTGGCCTTGATGTCCTCGGCGTCCGGCTCGGAAGCTTCGGTGGCGTTCTTCAGGGCCGCGATCGCGTCGGCAATGGCCGTGCGATCAGCCTCCGAAACCTTGTCGCCAAAGTCATTCAGCGACTTTTCGCTGGAGTGGATCAGGCTTTCGGCCTGGTTCTTGGCTTCGACACCGTCACGACGCTTCTTGTCGGTTTCGGCATTGGCTTCTGCATCCTTGACCATCTTTTCGATCTCGGCGTCGGAGAGACCGCCAGAGGCCTGGATGCGGATCTGCTGTTCCTTGCCGGTGCCCTTGTCCTTGGCCGAAACCTGGACGATGCCGTTGGCGTCGATATCGAAGGTCACTTCGATCTGCGGTACGCCGCGCGGCGACGGGGGCAGGCCGACGAGGTCGAACTGGCCGAGCAGCTTGTTGTCCTGCGCCATTTCGCGCTCGCCCTGGGATACGCGGATCGTCACGGCCGACTGGTTGTCGTCGGCGGTCGAGAAGGTCTGCGACTTCTTGGTCGGGATCGTCGTGTTGCGTTCGATCAGGCGCGTGAAGACGCCGCCGAGCGTTTCGATGCCAAGCGACAGCGGGGTCACGTCGAGCAGCAGCACGTCCTTGACGTCGCCCTGCAGAACGCCGCCCTGGATGGCCGCGCCCATGGCAACGACTTCGTCAGGGTTGACGCCCTTGTGCGGCTCCTTGCCGAACAGCTGCTTGACGATTTCCTGGACCTTGGGCATGCGGCTCATGCCGCCGACCAGAACGACTTCGTCGATCTCGGCTGCGGTGACGCCGGCATCCTTGAGGGCTGCCTTGCACGGTGCAACGGTGCGCTGGACCAGATCGTCGACCAGGCTTTCCAGCTTGGCGCGGGTCAGCTTCAGGGTCAGATGCTTCGGGCCCGTTGCGTCGGCGGTGATGAAGGGCAGGTTGATTTCGGTCTGCTGCGAAGAGGACAGTTCGATCTTGGCCTTTTCAGCGGCTTCCTTCAGGCGCTGCAGGGCCAGCTTGTCGCCCTTGAGGTCGATGCCGTTGTCGCGCTTGAATTCGCCGACGAGGTATTCGACGAGGCGCATGTCGAAGTCTTCACCGCCGAGGAAGGTGTCGCCGTTGGTCGACTTCACTTCGAAGACGCCATCGCCGATTTCGAGGATCGAGATATCGAAGGTACCACCACCCAAGTCGTAGACGGCAATGGTCTTGCCTTCCTTCTTGTCGAGGCCGTAGGCGAGCGCTGCTGCCGTCGGCTCGTTGATGATGCGCAGCACTTCGAGGCCGGCGATGCGGCCAGCGTCCTTGGTGGCCTGGCGCTGGGCGTCGTTGAAGTAGGCAGGAACGGTGATGACGGCCTGGGTGACCTTCTCGCCGAGATAGGCTTCGGCCGTTTCCTTCATCTTCTGAAGGATCATCGCGGAAATCTGTGCGGGGGAGTAACCCTTGCCGTTGGCTTCGACCCATGCGTCGCCATTGTCACCCTTGACGATGTTGAAGGGGACGAGGTCCTTGTCCTTGCCAACGGTCGGATCTTCGAAGCGGCGGCCGATCAGGCGCTTGACAGCGAAGAGGGTGTTGGTCGGGTTGGTGACTGCCTGGCGCTTGGCCGGCTGGCCGACGAGGCGTTCGCCGTCCTCGGAGAAAGCCACCATAGACGGCGTCGTGCGCGCGCCTTCGGCATTTTCAATGACCTTGGCATCCTTGCCGTCCATGACGGACACGCAGGAATTCGTTGTTCCAAGGTCGATACCAATTACTTTTGCCATGTCATATTCTCCATTGAAGCAGACTGTCGAAACCCCTGTCAGGCATTTCGGGGACAGCCCCTTACGGGATAGTCTTGCGGTTTTCGCAGTCGTCGCTGCGGTGATGTCGGCTATATAAGTAGCGATTTTGCGGACTGCAAGGCTGGAAATGCAGCGGAATCCGGCAAAGCCCATGCTTTATTTCAAGGTGTTGCAGCTTGTGGCTGCTCGACCTCAAACAGGCATGAACAGGTACAAGATCAGCCCCGTGTCCAAGGTGCAAGTGGCAATGGTCCCCGGAAACGTCAAGGGGCGTCAGCGACCCATGAGATAGTCGAGCAAGGTCGTGCGGCGTGGGTGCGCCCCGCTCGGCGCTTCTCCGATATCAGCCGGCGGCGTCGGTCTTTCCGCGGCATAGGGATTGTTGTCTTCGCCAGGCCCGACCGGCGGCATGTCGACAGGTTCGTCGCCAGCGGCAAGCCCCGGCTGCTGCGGGATTGTGGCCGTCGGCGGGTTGACGGCGGGGGCGATGGCCGAAGGCGCGGTCGGCGGCGTCCGCGCGGGCGCATTGTCGGTCACTGGGCCGCCAAGGACACCCGAGATGATCCCCGATATCGTCGCCTGGTCATTTGTACCGGTGCCCGTCGAGGCGATCGGCATGTCGCCTTCGACGACCTGTCCGTTGCCGAAAAGCGGCGCCGGTGTCAGGCCCTTGTGGGCTGCGGTCATGAATTCCTTCCAGGCCTTGGCTGGCAAGCTGCCGCCCGTTACCTTCTTCATCGACTTGCCGTCGTCGTTGCCGAACCACACGCCTGTCGTCAGGTCGTTGGTGAAACCGACGAACAGCGCATCGCGGAAGGATTGCGTGGTGCCGGACTTGCCGGCCGTCTGCCAGCCCGGAATGCGCGCGGCCTTGCCGGTCCCCGACGTCATCACGCCTTCCATCATGTAGTTCATGTTGGTAACGATGGCGGGGCTGAGCACGCGGGGCGGATCACCGAAATTGGCCGTGTAGAGAACCTTGCCGGAGGCCGACGTGACTTTGGTAATGACATGCGGCGTCGCCTTGTAGCCGCCGTTCATGAAGGCGGCGTAGGAGGACGTCAGCTCCAGCAGCGACACCTCGGACGTGCCGAGTGCGATCGAGGCATTGTCCTGGAGCTCGGAATCGATGCCGAGCCGGTGCGCGAGCTTGATGACGTTCGCCGGACCCACCTCCATCACCAACTGCGCGGCGATGGTATTCAGCGAGTGGGCAAGGGCTGTCGCCAGCGTCACCACGCCGGAATATTTCTGCTCGTAGTTCTCGGGCGTCCAGTTGCCGATTTTGACCGGTGCGTCGTTTCTGACCGAACTCGGCGTCAGTCCCATCTCCAAGGCAGCGGCATAAACGAAGGGCTTGAACGCCGAGCCGGGCTGGCGCTTGGCGGTGACGGCGCGGTTGAACTGGCTCTCGGCGTAATCACGGCCGCCGACGATGGCGCGGATGGCGCCTGACCCATCGACGGAGACGAGGGCCGCCTGGGAGGCGTCGAGTTTCTTGCTGTCATGGTCGAGCACGTCGCCGAGCGCCTGCTCGGCCTTGGCTTCCAGGCTCATGTCGATGGTGGTCTCGACCACGACGTCTTCCTTGATCGGACCGATCAGCCCCGGCAGCTGGTCCATGACCATATCGGCCGCATAGTTCTGGGCGCCGTTCCAGAAGCTCTTTGCCCGCGTGGGCGGGGCTGCCAGTGCGGTCTTGATGTCGGCGGCGGTTACGTAGCCCTGGTCGCGCATGGCCTGCAGCACCACCTGTTGGCGGGCCTGGGCGGCGGCGGGGTCGCGGATCGGCGAGAGTTTCGACGGCGCCTTGACGAGGCCGGCCAGCATAGCGGCTTCGCCAAGGTTCACGTCGCGGGCTGATTTGTTGAAGTAACGCCGCGACGCCGCCTCGACGCCGAAGGCGTTGGAGCCGAAGAAAACGCGATTGAGGTACATCGCGAGAATCTGGTCCTTGGTGTATGTGTGCTCGAGCCAGAGGGCCAGCAGCACTTCCTGGACCTTGCGCTCCATCGTCCGGTCAGGCGAGAGGAACAGGTTCTTGGCCAGCTGTTGGGTCAAGGTCGAGCCACCCTGCACGGTATGGCCGGTGACCAGGTTGGTCGCGAAGGCACGCGCGAGGCCGATCGGGTCGACGCCGAAATGCGAGTAGAAACGCCGGTCCTCGATAGCGACGATCGCCTCGGGGATGAACGGCGACATATCCTCGAGCGCCAGTGCTTCGCCGCCGGTGGTACCGCGGTTGGCGAGCGCCGTGCCGTCCATGGCATTGATCTTGACGTTGGGCGGGCGGGCCGGGATCTGCCAGGTGCTGGCGCTGGGCATACGTGAACCGTAGTAGAGGACGACGCCTGCAAGCCCGATGCCGCCCCAGATGACGAGTACGAGGCACCAGTAGATCAGCCGTCTGATGGCGCCGATGAATCCAAGTCCCGCGCGCCGCTCCTGGCGGCCCCGACCGCCGCCGCGACCGTTGCGTGCGGTCTTGCGGCCCTTGGGAAATTTCTCGCGGGACCGGCCGGCGCCCTTTCCGGGCGAGCGGCCACCGATGCGGTCATCGGCGTCGATCGTCAACTCGTCGTCATCGCGGGCGGGCTTACCTGCGAAGGACGGTTCGATGCGTTGACCTGATCTGCCTTTGCCTGCCATTGCGGACCGGTCAATCCTTCGATGTGGTTGCCATTGCGGGCCAATTGGCGGAGTGCCTAAGCGATAGCGCTGCCCACGCCTGCTGCGGCCCACCTGTAGGGTGAACTGTAAATACGGCGATTTAAGGGGGCGTTAAAGGCCCGCCGCCGCTTTGCACATCTCAATCAGCGCTTTGCCAGGATCGCGCTGGCTTTGACCGAACTATTGCGTTGACGCTGACAGTTGCCGCCCCATGCGCAACCTCTAATCATCATCCGCCATGGAACACATCACGCGTTCATGCATTTTCGCTGCGATTGCATGTTATGCATCCAACTCGGGAGAGACACCTTGAAAACTTTCGCAACATTGTTCCTGACGGCTTCGATGGCTTTCGGATCGCTTTTTGCCGTTTCCGCGCCGGCCTCCGCCGCGCCTCTTGCGCCCGTCCAGGTGAGCCAGTCTACGGATGTCGTGCAGGTCCGGGACGAGCGCCGCTGGCGTCATGACCGCTACGAGCGCCGCAACTGGCGTCATGACCGTCGCGAGTTTCGCCATGGTCGTGGCGACTGGCGTCGTGATCGCGGCTATCACCAGCGCCGTGACTGGGGCCGCCATCATCGCCGCAACGGGGTTATCATCCGCCTCTAACGGAAGCGGCGCGATGCCGATAAGGCTCGCATAATTTGACAAGCCGGGACGGTCGCTGAGACTGTTCCGGCTTTTTCTTTGCGGTTGCTGCCGGACCCACAGCCTCTTCACGTCCAACTATCGGCGATATCACCGATGTTGGAACCTTTACCGGCCGCCGCAGTTGACCTTGAAAGGAGAAAGCCATGCCAAATCGCGATCCTCTTCCAACACCAGACGCCGATACGCCGCGCGGCCCTCTCGCGACCCCCGGCATACCGGACCGGACGCAGGAAAAACCGGCCGTTCCGCCGACTATTGAGCCCCAGGACGACATAAACCCCAACGATCCTGTGACCGAGAAAGCAATTCCTTCAGCCGGGCTTGCAATCTGATAGAGCCGGCTCGCAGGCGAGAAGGACTATCAACAAGGCACTCCGGCCCAGGCCGGAGTGCCTATTTTTTGTTGGGGCGAAACCGGCCCGAACGTGCTTCGCTACATTGCACAATCGGCCGTCATCTGTATTTTTAGGCCGCTCCGCCAAAGGCGGTGATCCGGCGCTGAGCCGCTCCCAAGGATATATCATCATGATAAAGAAGCTCGCCAACCTGGCCGCCACAGGTTCCATCGGTCTCGCCTTGCTGACGAGCCCCGCTTTCGCCGCGATGCGCGCAGCCACCAAGGCGGAAATCGTCAAGCATCTGGGGCCAAGCGCTGCCGGCAAGACTGCTGCCAATGGCTTCACCTACAAGGAAGGCAGCAATAAGGGTTACAAAGTCACCAACGGCAGCATCTGCATCCGCTCGCCAAACGGCAGCACCGGCTGCGCCAAGATCCTCACGGACGGAACGAAGTTCAAGATGCTGACGGCCGACGGAGCGCAAGGCACCTTCTAGAGCGCCCGCTTGACTGAAGGTTTGGGACGTACATTCGCTTGTACCGACCGTCCACTACGTGTCGATCCGCCTTCCAAGGAACGGAAATTGCGATCCAGCGTTTCCTCTACACTTGGGAGGATTGTCGGATGATCCATCGTTTTCAAATCTGGCTGCTTTCGCTTCTCGATCGCTTTTTCGGGCTGGAAAAGCTCGGTCGGCGCGCTGGGCTGTCCCGCGAAGAAGCGCGGCGGGTGGCGAAGTATGAGCAGTAGACCCTAGAAATTCGACTGTTGTCTTTTTTAGAGGACTAATGGACAATGGCCGTGGCGTCGCATCGAGGAGGATGCACGCAAGCATTGGTCAGGAGGAGACAGGCTTATGCGACAGGTGAAATGGACCAATCCCGTAGAAGTAGGCTTTAGCCAGGGGGACTCGCGGACCGTCAGCGGGCCGTTCGAGGCGCTTCGCTGCCTCAGCGATATGTGGCCTGACAGACGAGGTCCTCTCTACGTTGCCGCGCGCAGCGTTTGCCGCGCTGCCATTGCCGGCCGCCGATCGGCTGAGGAGGCGCGCGAGATCTTCATGTCCGCGACGCGCGAAGCCGATCTGACCAGCCACTGAACTCTAAACCATTCTCAGGTAGAGAAACACGAAGGCCGGTATGGCGACCTTCGTGTTTTTGCGCGTTCTGGCCAGCCTAGTTGTGCGCCGCACGGGGTGCACAGGTGGTATAGCCATTATTGCATGGAACCGTGATCGGTTGGTCATCGTCGCCCCGACCCCGACGTAACACGCGGGGGCCATTGTTATCCGGCTGCCTTGCCTGCGGCGGCTGCTGAGACTGGACGGCCTGGGGCTGAGGTGGAGGCGCCGGTGGCTGAGGCGGCTGCGGTGGCTGGGGTTGAGGGGCCTGAGCCTGCGGCGGTTGCTGACGCGGAGGGCGTGGTTGCTGCTGCTGCGGCTGTTGCTGCTGCGGCTGCGGCTGCTGGGCCTGATCAGGCTGCGGACGGCGCCGCGGCGGCGGATTGTTGTCGCCGCGGAAATCGTTCCGATCTCGGTCGTCATAGCGCGGCTGGTCGCCATCATTGTTATACCGTGGGCGGTAGCGAGGCGGAGGAGTATTGTCGCCCTGATAGTCGTCGCCGTAAAGCGGCTGGCGCGGGGGACGCCTCTGCCAGTTGTCCTGGTCATCGTCCTGCGGATCATAGACCGGTGGGGGAGGGGGACGGCGATAGACAGGCGCCCCGCCGTCGCGGTCCCAATCGGTGCCCCGTGCCCAGCGATCGCGATCCCGATAGAAGTCGCGGCCGCGATAGTTGCGGTCCCAGTAATTATCCAGGTCGAAGGTGATCGTCGGGATGCCGAGCGGGCGGTAATATTGCGGGCCGACATAAATACGTCGCTGCTGATAGACTGCCTGAACGTAGCGGCCCGCGACCCAACCCCGGCCACCTGCGAAGGAGACATCGCACCAAGGCAGGTCGGCCAGGCAACCATTGATTCGCAGCGGAGCGCCGATGGGGATGAGCGTTACGGCGGGGTAGGCCGTGCTGGGACCGGAGCGCATGTTGACGTTGGCCGTCGAAAAACCGGAAGCTGCCTCGGCGATAGCCGGCAATCCCAGCGCACCGATCAGTGCAGCCGTTGCAAGAAGTATCGTCTTCATCTGGTTCTTCCCCCGATTTCTAGCAGCAATTCGTGCAATTGGCTCATTGATACAAACTTTTAACGAGGGCCGAATGAATGCAGCTTGAACAGAATTCTGCGACCCGCATCTTGAAACGGGCGTCTGCGTCCCCATCTCTCAATCAAGTCATGCAGCGGCGGACATTCGATACCACGCAATGCGCCCGGTATCGTTAATTCGCGATTGCGCAAATACGTTAACGATTTGTTAACCTTTCGCGCCCAGTCTGTATGCAAATCCGCTTACACTTTGACCACGGATGTACTGGCACTGATAGCAAGCGGATAACGGAAGGCCGGATTTTTCCGGCCTTTTTGTTGCGCGATTGAAACGGCGTATCCGCAGGTGTGGATGCGCCGTTTGCGTTTGGGAACGGCCTAAGCGCACTTTCAGCCCTTCGGACAAAACAAAACCGCCGCAGGCTAGCTGCGGCGGCTTGTAGATCGGCTGCGCGCCGGCTCGCCGAAGACTTACATCTTCTTGGCGACACGGACTGGCGTAACCTTGTCAGGGCTGGCGGCGACATAGCCGGCGCCGATGGCGACATTCAGAGAAACATAGTCGGCGGCGCTGGTCTGGACGGCAGCGGCTAGGCTTTCCTGTGCGGAGGTGACCTGCAGCTGCGCGGTGATGACGTCGAGCAATGAGGACGCGCCGTCCTTGTAGCTTGCGGTCGAGAGACGCAGTGCTTCCTGGTAGGACTTCATCTGGGCACGCAGCGCCGAGATCGTCTGGGCGTCGCGGGTGACTGCCGAAAGCGCGTTCTCGACATCTTCGACGGCCGACAGGACGGTCGACTTCCAGGTCAGATAGGCGGTGCGGGCGTTGGATTCGGCGATCTTGACGTTGGCGCGCAGGAGGCCGCCATCGAGAATCGGCAAGTTCAGCGTCGGGCCGAACGACCAGGACGTCAGACTACCCTTCGAACCGCCTGAGGTGACGTAAGAGGGCGAGATCGAGCCGCTGAGCGAGATGCTTGGATAAAGCTTGGCTTCGGCGACGCCAATTTCCGCAGTGGCTGCCGCCAGCTGGCGTTCCGCCCTGCGGATATCCGGACGATTGCGAATAAGATCGGCTGGTACGCCGGTGCTGACGCTGCCACGGAACACCGGCTGGCCGCCATTGGACTTCATTTCCGCCATAACGGTCGCTGACGGCACATTCAGCAGGGTGGCAATGTGATGCACCTGCTTGCGGAAGGCGATCTCGTTCGGCGGCAGTTCCGCCAGGGAAGAATTCACCAGACCTTCGGCCTGGACGACATCCAGACGCGAAGCTGCACCGGCCTGCAGCTGGAACTTGGTCAGTTCGAGCGTCTCGCGACGCGACTTCAGGTTCTCGTTGGCGACACCGATAAGCGCCTGATAGTAGCGCGCGCTGATGTAGCTGTTGACGAGATCCTGCAGATAGGTGAGGCGGGTCACGTCGACAGTGGCGTAGGAGGCGTCGAGCGTATCGAGTGCGCCTTCGCGGGCACGACGGTACTGACCGAAAAGGTCGAGCAGCCAGGAGGCCGTCAAGTCGCCGCTGCTGGTGTTGGTGGTGTTCGTGCGCGTGCGCAGCTTACCGCTTTGACCGCTCGTGGTCTGTGACGCGTCGGCGCTCAAATTCGGTAGTCCTCCGGCACCGGCCACGGTCACATCACCTTCGGCAGCGATGGTCGCTTCGATCGACGACAGGATGGAAATGTTCTGGGAGAGTCCCGTGTTGACCAGGCTTTCAAGCCGGGAGTCGTGATAGTCTGTCCACCACTTGCGGCTGGACACGTCGTCGTTGGATTTCGTACCGCCTTCCGAGAATTTCGCCGGCAGAGGCATCACCGGCGGCTTATGATCTGGACCGCTTACACAGCCTGCCAGAATAAGCAGCAGGGCGGGAGCGGCTGTACGAATGGAAACCATCACATTATTTCCCACAATTCTAATCAACATTAGTGCGTTTACGAAGTCTTTACCGCTTCGTGCCAAGATCACACACATTCACGGTTTGCGAAGGGTGGCCCGGAGTCGCGTCAATCTAGCAATGGCATTTGCAAGATCACAGTCCCCCCTCGCAGATTCGCGGGGAAGATTGCGCGCACAGAGCCGTGAAACGCCGGCTACGGCAAACGTTTTTTTTCAAGTGTTGCAAAAAGCATACCCTCGCACAGCCTCGCCGCGAGCGTTTCAGACGGCTGCGAGGTCACGTTGCGGGCGGGATAGCATCGGCTGCCGCTTGGCAAGAGCGTTTATGCGGGCGTCGGAAAATAATCGCGCAAGCTTGCGCGGACCCGGGCGAGAGGGGTCTCACCGCGGTCGTCCGGAACAAAGCGGCTGGCCGTGATTGCCTCATAGGCAGCGATGTAGACCTTCGACGTCTGCTCGGCCAGTTCCTGAGGAATTTCAGGTATTTCGTCGGTGTAGGGATCGCACCGAGCCGCGACCCAGCTGCGCACGAAATCCTTGTCGAAGCTGGCGGGGCGTTCGCCTTTTTCAAAGCTTTCCTGATAGCTCTCGGCAATCCAGTAGCGGCTGCTGTCGGGCGTATGGATCTCGTCGGCAAGGATGATGGTGCCGTTTTCATCGACGCCGAACTCATATTTGGTGTCGACCAGAATGAGCCCGCGCTCAAGCGCCAGCTGCTGGCCGCGCGCAAAGAGCGCAAAGGCATAAGTGGACAACGTCTGCCATTGCGCCTCGGTCAGCAAACCGCCATCGACGATCTCCTTCGGCGTCAGCGGCGCATCGTGCCCACCATCGAATTCCTTGCTGGTGGGGGTGATGATCGGCTGGGGAAGGACCTGGTTGTCACGCATGCCGTCGGGCAGCGAGATGCCGTACATCGTACGCTCGCCCTTCTTGTACAACGTCAGGATCGACGTGCCTGTCGTCCCGGCGAGATAGCCGCGCACGACGATTTCTACCGGCAGGATGTCGAGGCGCTTGCCGACGACGACATTGGGGTCGGGATAGGCGACAACATGGTTGGGGCAGATGTCGCTCGTTGCCTCGAACCAGTAGCGCGCCGTCTGGGTCAGCACTTGCCCCTTATAGGGAATGCAGGTGAGGATACGGTCGAAGGCGCTCAGCCTGTCGGTGCTGATGATGATCCGGTTGCCGTCCGGCAGGTCGTAGTTCTCCCGCACCTTGCCGCGATAATAGTTTGGCAGTTCGGGAAAATGAGCTTCGGAAAGGATGCGCAAGGGGATCACCAATCGTCTGGGCATCCCGTCGGGATGCACGTTATCCGCCGATCCATAAATTGCCGGTCGTGGTTGTCAACCGCGTTCGATCCATCATCGACGGGGATGTCCGCCTATGCTGACGCCGGTCGCTGCCACCCGCCGCCTTTGGCCGGCTGCAGGATCGGCGTGGAAAGGACGCCTTCGACGCGTGCAACCCATTTTGGATCGACGCCGTCCAGGCGCTGTCGCCACCGGTCCGATTGCAGCATGGCGGCGCCGATCACCACGGGCTCGATGCCGCAGAGGCCCAGAAGTTCGAGCCCAGCAGCGATCGAGGTGCCGCTGGAGATCACGTCGTCCACCAGTGCCACGCGCCGCCCCTCGATCAGAGGCAGCATGCGGGGGTCGATATAGAGGCGTTTCCGGTCCGGCGTGGTGATGGAAGAGAGTGCGACCGACAATTCATCGCGGTACCAGAATTTTTTCGAGGTTCCGAGCGGCACATAGCGGCTGTGGTCGAGATAGCGGGCGACGCCGGCGGCAAGGGTCAGCCCCAGTGTCGGCAGGCCGATGACGATATCGGGGGCAAGTCCGCGTATTTTCTCGGCAAGCGCGCTTGCCAATGCCTCTTGCACGGCGAAGCTTGCTTGGTTGATGATAAGCGACGCCAGCGCAGACTCGCCATCTGCGAGCACCCTGATCGGCAGCCGCAGCTGCCCGGCGGCGAAGTCAGCCGGATAAAACTCTCGGTACGGTCCGGTCGGCAATGGCGCACCGGGAGGCTCGAGCTCTTGCCAGAAGTGTTCGGGTTGCATTGCCTTCTATAGCCTCTTGACGAGCCCGTTGCTCTTTTCAATGCCGCTCGCCTGCCGCAGGCCGCGCACTTCAGCCTCGCTCAAGGCGCGCACTTCGCCCTTCGGCAGTTCACCCAGCTGCAGGTCGCCGAAGCCGACGCGTACCAGTCGCAGGCATTCGATCCCGAGCACCTCGAGCATGCGCCGGATCTGCCGGTTTCTTCCCTGGCGCAACTCGACCTCTATCCATGCATTGCGTTCGCCATGGCGCAGCAGGCTGGCTGAGCTTGCCGTCAGCCACTCGCCGTCCGAGGTGACGCCTGCAGTCATCCGCGCCAGCTCTGTATCGTCCATCTGCCGGTCCACCTGGACATGATAGGTCTTGGCGACGTGGGTGATGGGATCGAGCAGCGCCTGGGCAAGGACAGTGTCGTTCGTGAAGAGGAGAAGGCCCTCACTCGCCTTGTCGAGCCGGCCTACCGGCGACAGATGTGGCGCATCGGACAACTTCAGGCAGTCATAGACGGTCGGTCGTCCCTGCGGGTCATGGCGGGTCGTCACCAGACCGCGCGGCTTGTTCAGCATCAGGTAGATCTTGGCTTCCGCAGTGACAAGCGTGCCGTCGACGCCGATACGTGCTTGATCGAGGTCTATCCAGGCGGCGGGATCGCTGACCACGCGGCCATCGACGCTGACCCGACCCTCGGCAATCAAGGATTCCGCCTGGGTGCGCGAGCAGTAGCCGAGTTTCGACAGCGCGCGGGGCAGGGTCACCCTTTTGCCGTCCGCTTCGCGGCCTTTGCCGCCCCGGTCATGTCGTTGCGGAGAATGCCGCTGTTTCACCCGTGCGTCCTGCCTCTGTTGTCATCGGCGCCGGTTTCGCATGTCCCGATGGCGCATGCAATCGGCGTCGGCTCCAACAGACGCGTCTTGGGCGCGCGGTTAGAGACGAGACTTAATGGCGGACGAGCAGGCCTTCGAGATCGCGGCGATTGACTTCGACGCCGGCGGCAGCCTTGGCCGGGTCGGGATGGGAATAGATAAGATTGGGAATATCCGGGAGGTCGAGCGCCTGGCGCATGCTCATGATGCCCACGGCCCGGCTGACGCCGGCCTTGACGACACTGACTTCGACGATGCTCTCCAGTCTGGCGATTTCCATAACGTCCTCCCGTTGATGTCTTCTACTCCGCCTCGACGCACTGTTTCTATGAAACATCAGTAAAGCATGATTTGCGAATAAGACAAAGGCCCGCCCGAAGGGGGCAGGCCTTTTATCGTGACGTCAGCGCTTTAGTCTGATGTCGCTGACCTCAGCGCCACCAGCCGCGCTGCGGTTCGGGCTGCGATGCGCTGGATATCACATAGCCGGCGACAAAACCGATAATCCCAACGAGGACGAGAGCTGTCGTTGTGGCCGCGGCATGTTCGCGGGCAGCGTCGGCCGCTGCAGCGCTTTCGGCCTTGATCTGCGCGACGGCATTCTTCGCCTTCGGAGCCGCTTCGTCATAGAGCCTGCCCGCCTTGTCGCGGAGATCGCTGTAGGTGTCGGCGCCCTGGGCGGCGATCAGCTTCTGAAGACGGGTGACTTCCGCCTGAAGTGCGCCGATGTCGCGGCTCATGCCATTCTTGATGTCGTCGGTCGTGGTGGCCATGATGTGCTCCTATAGACTCTGGCGACAGAACGGCACGAACACCGTTTTGGTTCCATCGCGGGGGAGGGGAGGCTCGATAAGGCCAAAGACGGCCTGCAGTGCGGTCGAAATTGCGATGATCACCGGGATTTGGGTGTCCTACGTCGTCCGGCGCGACGTCGGCGGATCTGGGGTAGTTTGGCGACGACGATAAAAATGTGTCGAATAAGTCAATGAAAACAGTCTGTTATAAATTTGTCAAAAAACTTGGGAGGAGGTGTGTTGACTAATCTGAGGGTGAGGGCCTATAAGCCGCTCACTGACGAAGACGGCGGCGCTTCTGGCGCTGACGAACG
>Ga0070670_100000424_pt1 | contig 34880 bp, 36 predicted proteins | sample KBSS63metaG_FD_64665 | JGI IMG/M metagenome (GOLD analysis project Ga0070670, IMG submission 64665) | Switchgrass rhizosphere microbial communities from Kellogg Biological Station, Michigan, USA - KBS S6-3 metaG | ecosystem: Host-associated > Plants > Roots > Rhizosphere > Soil ... | reverse complement strand
GGGCGTCACTGTTTATAAACATCAGGCCATCATGCTCATCCGCCGTCAGTCCATGCTACCGCAGCGGCAGCGGCATGGAAAGCGCGGCGGACAGCCGGGCGGTTTAGCGCTTGCGGACGAACTCGGTGCGCAGCACGAGGCCCTTGATTGCATCGTGGCGGCAATCGATTTCTTCGGGATCGTCGGTCAAGCGGATGGACTTGATGACGGTGCCCTGCTTCAGGGTCTGGCCGGCGCCCTTGACCTTGAGGTCCTTGATCAGCGTGACGGAATCGCCGTCCTTCAGCACGGTACCGGAGGCGTCGCGTACCTCGACGGCACCGGCGGCACCGGCAGCCTTGATCTCCGAGGCCGGGCGCCAGTCGCCGGTTGCTTCGTCATACACGTATTCGTCGTCATCGGCTGCCATGGTAATCTACTCCTGATGAAAGATTGCCGCTTATAGCAGCCGCGCGATCAATCGCAACAGAGCCCCCCGCACAGCGCGACACGGGGCTCCCTCACCTGTCCTTCTTCGCGTCGAACCGGGCGCGCGCCATCTCCACCTCGGGCAGATAATCGACGGTCCAGCCGTAGAGCGCCTGGAAGGGCTGCTTCAGCGACTGGCCAAGCGGCGTTATGCTGTATTCGACGGCGACCGGCGAGGTATCGATGACGCGCCGGGCGACGATGCCGTTGCGTTCCAGGCGTCGCAGGCTCTGGGTCAGGGATTTCTGGGTGATGCCCTCGAGGCTGCGCCTGATCTCGTTGAAGCGCATCGGCCCGTCGCAAAGGGCCGCCATCAGCAGCACCGACCACTTGTCGGCAACCTGCTCCAGCAGCAGCCGATGCGGACAATCGGCCACGCTCAGGACCTTCTGCTTGCGCGTCGCCTCTCCTGGCTCTGCAACCCGTTGCAGAAGCGCTTGCAGCTCGGACATGGTGGTTTCCCCTTGGCAACCTAGTGACCGGAAAGTGCCTTATTGACACTAGGTATCCAGAATATACTAATCCGCGATATCATCAACCCGGAGCCTCCCATGAGTTCGACAGACGTATCCTCCCTCTTCCAACCCTTCCGCATCAAGTCGCTGGATCTGAAAAACCGCATCGTGATGGCGCCGATGACGCGGTCGTTTTCGCCTGAAGGGGTGCCGGGCGACAACGTCACCGCCTATTACCGCCGCCGCGCCGAAAACGAGGTCGGGCTGATCCTCTCGGAAGGCACGGCGATCGACCGCCCGGCCGCCAAGAACGATCCGAACGTCCCGTTCTTTCACGGCGACGCGCCGCTGTCCGGCTGGAGCAATGTGATCGAGGCCGTCCACAAGGCCGGCGGCAAGATGGGGCCGCAGATCTGGCACGTCGGCGCCGTCAAGAGTTTCCAGACCGACTGGGTGCCGCCATCGCCGATCGAGAGCCCCTCGGGCCTGGAGGCGCCGAACGCCCCGCGCGGCGAGGCGATGAGCGACGAGACCATTGCCGACACCATCGCCGCCTACGCAAAGGCCGCGGCCGACAGCCAGCGCCTGGGCTTCGACACGCTGGAGATCCATGGCGCCCACGGCTATCTTCTCGACCAGTTCTTCTGGGGCCTGACCAATGCCCGCGACGACCGCTTCGGCGGCCAGACGATCCAGGAACGCTCGCGCTTTCCCGTCGAAGTCGTCAAGGCGATCCGCGCTGCCGTCGGGCCGGATTATCCGATCATCCTGCGTCTCAGCCAGTGGAAGCAGCAGGACTACAAGGCGCGCCTGGCCGAAACGCCTGATGAAATGGCTGCCTGGCTGCTGCCGCTGGTCGAGGCCGGGGTGGACGTGCTGCATTGCTCGCAGCGCCGGTTCTGGGAGCCGGAATTTGCCGAGATCGATGGCGAGAACGGGCTGAACTTCGCCGGCTGGGCAAAGAAGCTCACCGGCGCCGCTACCATCAGCGTCGGCTCCGTCGGGCTATCAGGCGACTTCATCGCGGCGTTCGGCGGCGAAAGCTCAGCGCCAACCAGCCTCGCCAATCTCGTGCAGCGGATGGAGCGCGAAGAGTTCGACCTCATCGCCGTCGGCCGGGCACTGATCAGCGACCCCGCCTGGGCCGCCAAGGTCCATGCCGGCGACACGGCCGCCCTGAAGGACTTCAACGCCGCCGACCTCGGCCAGCTGGTCTAGTCGAAGGAATGTCCCTGCGCGACGGCGGCAATCATCGCCTTGCCGCCGTCAGCGCGAACAGTGCCCCCTGCGGATCGACGCACTGGACGATCCAGATATTGCCGGGCACTTCCATCGGCCCGAACACCACCTGACCGCCGGCCGCCCTCACCCGCTCACTTGCGGCATCGATGGCATCGACGTTGAAATAGAAGGTCCACAGCGGATACCGCATCGACGGGGGCCGGGTCATGATGCCGCCGAGGTCTTGACCGTCCAGCCGGAAAATCCGGTAGACGCCCCCATCCTCCATGTCCATCTCGCGATGAAGCTGCCAGCCGAACGCTTGTCGGTAGAAGGCAAACGCCCCCTCCGCATTCTCGGCGTAGAGCTCGCGCCAGCCGATATGGCCGGGTGTTCCCATCGGCGCTTCCGGCGGTGGATCGCCGCCGTCCGCCTGGAACAGGGCAAAGGTGGCGCCGTCGGGATCGCCGACGATGGCAAAGCGGCCGATGCCCGGAATATCCGCAGCTGCGCGGTGGACGACACCGCCGGCGATGACGATGTCAGCCGCCAGGGTGTCGACGTCGTCGACGGCGATATAGCCGAGCCATTGCGGCGGCATGCCCATGCTGCGGGCCGTCTGCGGCAGTTCCATGGTGCCGCTCACCGGGCGGCCGGCGACCGTGAACATGGTGTAGTCCATGCCGACGACGCCGGAATCCTGGGTCTCCCAGCCGATGACGCCACGGTAGAAGTCCGTGGCGGCATCGGTGTCGGTCGTCATCAGTTCGTACCAGATGAACCTGCCCTGCATGGGCGGGAACTGCTTCTTTTCGCCATGGCGCGTTTCCGGCCGGAGCGTGGTCTGATCCATTTCGATTGAAGACAATGTCGTATCCTCCATCTGTACAACATGAAAATCTGTGAAGCACGTGACCCGGATGAAAGGCGGCCCCGCTTGTCGGGTCCCACCGGGTGTTCGGCCCAGACGAACTGCAGCCGGCATTACAATCCTTGATCCAGGTCGTCGGTACAAAGTCTTGCTGCAGGACCGGCATTCAGCCCGGAGGCATGCACCCGCGATCGATGCAGCGCTGTCCGCTTCAGGCGTCTAGCCGTGGCAGCAGCTACCCGCCGCCGGCGTCTGCTCGTACTCGTCGTGCCGTCGGACGAAATCCATGGTCGATGCTTCGTTTCGCCCTTTGGGCGCGCGATCGAGGATCATCAGCGTGCCGATGAGATCTTCAGGGCCCCGGGCGTAGCTGGAATAGGTGTGGTAGACGGTGCCGCCCTCGTCGCGGAAGAAGGCGCTCAGCCCTGGCAGTTCGTCGTTTCCGTTTGCGGCGTCGATGGCGGTGAAATTGTAGTCGATCTTGTCCCCCGAAAGGTCGCTGTCGCGGAACGAGACATGGAAATCGAAGTTGAAGTCGCTGCCCGAAGACGAGACCCAGGGGAAATGCCAGCCCATGCGCCGGCGATAGGCTTCGATCTTTTCGAACGGCGCCCGCGATACCGCCACCAGCGTCACATCGTGATGATTGAGATGGGCGAGCGTACCGTCGAGGTGGTCGGCGAGGAACGAGCAGCCCGGACAGCCGGCATCCCAATCTGGCCCGAGCATGAAATGGTAGACGATCAGCTGACTGCGTCCATCGAACAGGTCGCCGAGGCTCTTGCGTCCGGTGGGCGTGTCGAAGTCGTAGGCGGCATCGACCTTCACCCAGGGCAGCGCCCGTCGTTCGGCGTTGAGCCTGTCGCGCAGGCGGGTGGCTTCTTTTTCCCTGGCAAGCAATGCGCGGCTGGCCTCAAGCCAGATGTCGCGGGATACGATCTGATTCATGTACGGCGCCCTCCCCGGCGTGTCATCAATCTCAGAACCGTCTCGATCATAACCGAAAGTGGATCAAACTCAACCGGCACCATTTTAACGGGCGCAGAAACCGCTATCGTGCTGGATCCAACACGAAAAAAGCCCTCTCCCGATGGGAAAGGGCTTCTTCTGGAATGAATGCCGACCTTAGGCGACGGTGACAGGCACTTCCGTCGTGGTGCGCATGGCGTGGCTGTAGGGGCAGACGATGTGGGCGGCAGCCACCAGCTTTTCAGCTTCGGCCTTTTCGACGCCCGGAATGCTGACCGAGAGCGACACCTCGATGCCGAAGCCGCCGCCGTCTTCGCGCGGGCCGATGCCGACAGTCGCGGTGACCTTGGTGTCTTCCGGGATCTTGACCTTGTGCTGGCCGCCCACGAACTTCAGGGCGCCGAGGAAGCAGGCCGAATAACCGGCTGCAAACAGCTGCTCAGGATTGGTGCCGGTTGCGCCGTCGCCGCCCAGTTCCTTTGGAACGGTCAGCGTGACGTCGAGAACGCCGTTTTCGGAGACGGCATGGCCTGCGCGGCCGCCGGTTGCAGAGGCTTTCGTGGTGTAAAGAATAGGCATTTTGCGGTTCCTTTTCGGTTTGATGATTTTAGATATCGCAAACTCTAATTGTGCGCAATATATATTTGCGGACGAATTTGAAAAAGAATGTGCTACGCGATTGTGCGAGAACGGAACGGCAGGACAGGATGACGAAGCAGGCGAAGGAACCGGTAATACCGGAAGAGGAAAAGCGACTGGAACGACAGCTCTGCTTTGCCGTCTATGCGACAGCCCATGCCTTCACGCGGGCCTATAAGCCAATTCTCGATCGCGTCGGGCTGACCTATCCGCAATATCTGGTGATGCTGGTTTTGTGGGAAAAGAGCCGGTTGCCGGTGAAAACCATCGGCGAGCAACTGGATCTGGATTCCGGCACGTTGTCGCCGCTATTGAAGCGGCTGGAGCACAATGGGCTAATTGTGCGGACCCGCGATCCGAAGGACGAACGCCAGGTGATCGTGTCGCTGAGCGAAAAGGGCGAGGCCATGAAAAGCGAGGTCGACGGCATCATGCAGGCCATCGGTCAGGCGCTCGGCTGCGGCATCGACGAAATGGGCGATCTGCGCGACCGCCTGCAGAAATTGCGGGCCAATCTGACCAAGTCAGACTGACCCGCCTTGTCAAAACCTATTACTGGATGACCATGATCGGTGCCTTTTCCGGCACGCGGTCGTAGACGTCGATGACGTCCTGGTTGAGCATACGGATGCAGCCTGATGACACGGCCTTGCCGATCGAATGCCAGTCCGGATTGCCGTGCAGGCGGTAGAAGGTGTCCTGCTTGCCCTGGAAGATGTAGAGCGCGCGGGCGCCGAGCGGGTTCTTCAGACCCGGGCCCATGCCGCCGTTCTTGATCGAGTACTTGACCAGTTCCGGCTGACGGGCAACCATTTCGTCCGGTGGGTTCCAACGCGGCCACTTCTGGCGCCACTGGATGACGCCGGTGCCCTGCCAGGCAAAGCCCTCGCGGCCGACGCCGATGCCGTAGCGCATGGCGGTGCCGCCATTTTCGGTGATGTAGAGGAAGCGCGTGCGGGTATCGACAACGACCATGCCGGCCGGCTGGCCGGTGTCATTGACGACGCGCTGGCGCCAGAATTTGGAGTCGATCTGCTGGTAGGGAATGGCCGGCAGCAGATAGCCATTGTCTTCCATGGCGGCGTAGATGATCGCCGGATCGGGCTGTTCGCCGCGATAGCCGCCACCGCCGAGCCAGCCGTTGATCATCGGCATCGGATTGCGGTATTCGATCATCTGGCCACCGGGACCGGCCGAAGAGGCGCAGCCGGCCAGTGTGGATGCGGCGCCGATACCCGCGAAGGTCAAAAATTTGCGGCGTGATAGGGAAGAAGGCAGGTTCATTTGAAAGCGTCATTCCATGGTGCGGGGCGTCGGGCGGCGAAAACGACAAGATGCCGAATCAGTTCGCCGATTGAAGACCATTTAGGCTTAACAGGTCCTTAAACATGCCTTCTTCTCGCCGCTATAACGCTTATGCAACAGAGGCTAAAATTACGCCCTGAGGCGACTACATCACGACAATTTGCGAGTGAGCGGGGACGCGGTTGTATAGGTCGATGACATCCTGGTTGAGCATGCGAACGCAGCCGGAGGACGTAGCCTTGCCGATCGACTGCCAGTCCGGCGTCCCGTGTACGCGGTAGAGCGTATCCTTGCCGTTGTTGTAGATGTAGAGCGCCCGTGCACCCAGCGGGTTGGTCGGCCCCGGATTCATGCCACCACGCTCGGCCGAGATCGGCCGCATGTCGGGCTCGCGCGCCACCATCTCGGCCGGCGGCGTCCAGCGCGGCCATTTCTGCTTCCACTGAACGGAACCTCGTCCGGACCAGGCATAACCTTCGCGGCCGAGACCGACGCCATAGCGCATCGCCTTGCCGTTGGGCTCGATGAGATAGAGGAAGTAGTTCCTGGTATCGACGACGATGGTGCCCGGCCGCTCGGGAGACTGATAGCTGACCTCCTGACGCAGGAAGCGCGGGTCGATGCGCGTATAGGGCACCGCCGGCAGGGTGAAGTCGTCCTCGTGCTGCTGCGCGTACATGGCCTGATGCACAGGGTTGGAGACCGGCAGGCCATAGGTCTGATGGAACTGGGTCTGGTAGAGATCGCGGACCTGCGGCACCGGCTGCACCGGCAGTCGCTTGACCTTTTCCGGATCGATACCCTCCGGCCGATAGAAGACCGGCGCGGTTTCCTGCGCGAAGCGATCCGGATCGGTGGCGCCGGTGTCGGGAATGATGCTGCAGCTCGACAGGGCGAGGCATGACACCGTCGAAACCAGCATCAGACGGGAGAGAAAGAAGGGATCAGCCATGACAGTGTACCGCGCAAGGAGAGTTAGGCCGCACCCTGTCAGCCACGGCTGGCGCGAAGCTGGTGTCCCGGATTTCCGATGAAGGCGCGACGGCTCTCCGTCATGACAGCACAGGCGCCTTGGCTGGACGAGGCGCTGTGCCTAGGCGGCGATGCCCTTGAAGAACTGGATGCTGCGCTCGATCTCGGCCGGCAGGGCGGAGAAATGGCCGCCGGGAAACATGTCGACGTCGATGGTGACCCGGGCGGCGCGGGCACGCTTGGCCAGCAGTCCGAGGCGGGTGACGAAGTGCACCTCTTCTGAGCCGTGCATGAGCTTCATCGGGCACTTGAAGCTATGGGCGTAGCAGACCGGCGAGCGCATCTGGAACTCGCGCGGGTTCTTGTCGTCGAAGCGGATATCCTGCGGGTAGCGGTTGAAGAAGGCAAAGGAATCCGGGTTGCCCGAGATCGGCGCGGCAGCACGAAACCGATGGGTCGACATCGCCGCCAGCATGGCCAGCGTGCCACCGATGCTGTGGCCGGCGAGGTACATCCGGTGCGGATCGACGCCCGGCATGTGGCGCAGTCGGTCGGAGGCGGCAAGCACGTCATCGACCTCGTCATAGAAGCCGGAAAAATTGCCCTTCTGGCCGTTCTCGCCGCGCATCGTCGGGATCATCACCACATAGCCCGCGTCGATGTAGGGCTGCATCAGCTGCCAGTGGCCCTGGCCGATGGCGTTGCCGCCATGCAGGAACAGCACGGCCGGACGCGGCTTGCGCGTGCGCTCGTAACGCGAAACCCAGGCCACCAGCTCGAGTTCGCCGCCATAGCCGCTGCGATAGAAGATCTGGTCGGCTGTCGGTGGCGCCACCAGCGGTTCGTATTTGTCCGGTGCCGGCCCCTTGTTGAGCAGCTTGGTACGGAACTTCTTGCGCTCGCGCTGGTAGTCACCGGCGAGCAACGGTGGCTCGTTGGCTGGCACGTCGGAGGTGGCAGGTGCAGGAGCACTGGCTTCCGTCGTCACAGGCACCGACGCGCCTGTCGTCATCGTCGTGGCACGGGACGCTATCGAAGCGGCGTGGGCGGTCATCGGCATCAGCAGGCTGGCGGCAAAACCGGTCAAAATGCTGCGGCGACCGGGGGAAAACTCAGATACATCAGTCACGTCATGCTCCGTCTTGGTTCCCCCGCCAGCTTAAGTCTGCACAGGTTGGTAGTCGCAGCCAACTCACGTTGCGGTGAGGGTTGGCATTGACGCTAATACTCGGCCGGTGGGGCTTTGGCGTCAATCATCGCCACCAGGGTTTCCAACCGATCGGCCTCGAAAGGCGGCTTTTCCTGGCGCAGGCGGGCGATCCGCGGAAAGCGCATGGCGACGCCGGATTTGTGGCGGCTGGACCGGTTGATGCCCTCGAATGCAACCTCGACCACAAAGCCGAAATCGCGCTCGGCCCGCACCGAGCGCACCGGCCCGAAGCGCTCGACCGTGTTGTTGCGCACGAACTTGTCGAGCACCTCAAGCTCGGCATCGGTGAAACCGAAATAGGCCTTGCCGACCGGCACCAGTTGCTCGCCCTCGGAAGTCGTCGACCAGACACCGAAGGTGAAGTCGGAATAGTAGCTGGAGCGCTTGCCATGGCCGCGTTGGGCATACATCAGCACCGCATCGATATTGAACGGATTGCGCTTCCACTTGAACCAGGGTCCCTTGGCGCGGCCGGCCGTGTAGGGGCTGTCGCGGCGCTTGATCATCACCCCCTCGATGACCGGATCGGGCGGCTCGATGCGCAGCCGGTCGAGTTCGTCCCAATCGGTGAAATCGACCAGGGCAGACAGGTCGAAGCGATCGTGCGGGGCGGTGTCGATGATCTCGGCCAGGCGATTGCGGCGCTCGATGAAGCCTCGGGCGCGGACATCCTCCTCGCCGTCGAACAAGAGGTCATAGGTCCGGATGAAGGCCGGATAGTCGGCTAGCATCTGGGCGTTGACCGTCTTGCGGTTCAGCCGCTGCTGCAGGTCGGAAAAGGTCCGTGTCGGATTGTTCGAGCGGGCGGTGCCGCCGATCAGCAATTCGCCGTCGACGACGCCCTCGAAGGAGATGGCCTCGACGATATCGGGGAAAGCGCCTGAAATGTCGTCGCCGGAGCGGGAATAGAGTTTCGAGGTCGAGCCTGATCGCGACAACTGCACGCGGATGCCGTCCCATTTCCATTCGGCCGCAAAATCCTTGGGGTCGAGGCCGTCGAGATTGCCGGGTTCGACCGGGTTTGCCAGCATGACGGAGTGGAAGATGGCGGGCGTTGCCAGCAACGGCCGCTCGCCCCTGCCCTCGAGCCACTGGAACAGCGTGACGTAGGGCGGCTCCAGCCCGTGCCACAGGGTCTCGATTTCGGTGACGTCCTTGCCAGAGAGTTCCGCCAGCGCCTGCTTGGCCAGCCGGGCCGAAACGCCGATGCGCATGGCGCCGGTGGCAAGCTTCAGGAAGGCGAAGCGGCCGGAGGGATCGAGGCGATCGAGCATGTCGCGCACGAAGCCGCGCACCTCGGTGCGGCCGAGCGCGTTCATGTCGTCGATGACCTCGCCGAGCCCCGGCTGGACCGAGGGTGCGCGGTCGACATCGGCATCGTTATCCCAGACCAGCGAGATGGTTTCGGCGAGATCGCCGACATAGTCGTAGGAATAGCGAAACAGCACGGCATCCATCCGCTCCAGCACCAGCTCGCGCAGCATGGCCGGCTTGACGTTGCGCACCTCGAGCGTGCCGGCAATCGCCGCAAGACCATAGCCGCGATCCGGGTCCGGCGTGTCGCGGAAATAGTCGGTCAACAGCTTCAGCTTGCCGTTGCGGCTGGGGGTCAGCACCAGGCGGTCGAGGAGATCGGCGAAGGCTTTCATGGGTGGCTCCCGCAAGCAGGCGAGACATCGCCGGTGTGGCAGGAAGAGCCGCTCCAACGATCTCCCCCCTCGTGGGGGAGATGCCCGACAGGGCAGAGGGGGGTATGCGGCAGGTTCAGGATTTGCGGTGAGCTACCCCCCTCTGTCAGCTGCGCTGACATCTCCCCCACAAGGGGGGAGATCGGACGCGTGCTGTAGCCTCCCCTGCCCAACGGGTGATCGCGATCCACCATCAATCCCCCTCGTCCTCGTACCCCACCAGATGCAGCGGCCTTGCCTTGATGCCCTGCAGTTCGCACCAGCGCACCAACGCTTCCTCGCGGCCATGCGTCACCCAGACCTCCCTTGGCTGCAGCTCGGAAATGGTTTCCAGCAGCTCCGGCCAGTCGCAATGGTCCGAAATCACCAGCGGCAGCTCGACGCCGCGCTGCTTGGCGCGCTGGCGCACCATCATCCAGCCGGAGGCGAAGGCGGAGACCGGGTCGTGGAAGCGGCGCGCCCAGCGATCGGCGAAGGCCGAGGGCGGACCGACGACGACGGCGCCGTGGAAGGTGGTCTGATCGGCCCGGCTCTCGATGGTGGCAGGGCGGAGTTCGCCGAGCGCGATGCCCTGGCTCTCATAGTATTCGCAAAGCCGCGTCAGGGCGCCGTGGATGTAGATCGGGGCGTCATAGCCGGCATCGCGCAGCAGGCGGATGACGCGCTGCGCCTTGCCCAGCGCATAGGCGCCGACCATGTGGGTGCGATCGGGAAACTGTTTCAGCGAGGCGAGCAGCCGCCGCGTCTCGGCCATCGGGTCGGGATGGTGGAACACCGGCAGCGCGAAGGTCGCCTCGGTGATGAACACGTCGCAGGGCACCGGGACATAGGCGGCACAGGTCGGATCCGGACGGCGCTTGTAGTCACCCGACACGACGATCCTGAGACCGTCCTTCTCGATGGCGATCTGCGCCGACCCCAGAACATGGCCGGCCGGATGGAAACTGACGGTGACGCCGTTGACGACGATCTCCTCGCCGAATTCCGCCGCCTGCTCACTGCCGGCAAAGGCTTCGCCGTAGCGGATGCGCATGATGTCGAGCGTCTGGCGGGTGGCGAGCACATGGCCGTGCCCAGGCCGCGCATGATCCGAATGGCCATGGGTAATCAACGCCCTGTCGACCGGACGCACCGGGTCGACATAGAACCCGCCGATCGGGCAGAAAAGCCCTTCCGGGGCGGGGTAGAGCAACGCGTCTGGCTTCATAGGCGACAAGATAGCAACCGTTTGCCGGACGGCCAGAGGGCGGAGGCGTCTTGTTGAGAAATTACCGTGGGCCACGGGACCATCGTCACGGCGGAGGCACCGGGCCGGACATTCTCCTTCCACCCAGCAAGCGGGTGCGGGTCGTCATCCTCGGCCTTGTGCCGAGGATCTGCCGGGCCGATCCAATCGGCGGGGTTGGATGCTCGGGACAGGCCCGAGCATGACGGAGTGGTTGGCAGGTCCGGTTTCCGCCCCTGACCGGGCTGCGAGGCGCCTTTCTCGTTCGACGCCTGCCTATGTCCCGAAACGATACAGGTTACGTGGCATAGTTCGTGCTTGTTCATTCGTGGTGAACCAGCGAGACCTATCGACGAACTCACTTTTTGACGGAGAGGGTATTGGAAAAAAACTCTGTACGGATCGCCATGGCACAGGTCATGCCGGATGCGGATGTCGGTGCGGTCATCGCGTCCGCGGCCAAGCGCGATGCCGATCTGATCGTGTTTCCCGAGATGTTCTCCAATGGCTACAATCGTTTCGATCCCGCCGACGAAGCGTCCCGGACCGCCTGGATCGATGCATCCGTCGCTCTCGACAGCGAATACCTGACGCGGTTCCAAAAGGCGGCGCGCAGCGAAGGCATTGCGGTGGTGGCAACCTTTCTCGAGACCGGGGAAAGCCGGCCCTTCAACTCTGCCGTCCTGATAGACCGGAGCGGCGAGATCGTGCTTCGCCAGAGAAAGCGGCATATCTGCCATTTCGACATTCCGGAGGAAGTCTGTGCTGCGGGCGATCATTCCGAGGTCGTGTCACTCCTGACGGCTGCTGGAGCGGTCAACGTCGGCATCATGATCTGCATGGACCGCGAATTTCCCGACGTCGCGTCGGACCTTGTCCGGCTGGGGGCCGAAATCATTCTGGTCCCGAACAGCAGCCCGCTGGTGGATGATCCCGAGGTCGGCGACGTGCGCGTCGCTGGCGTGCGAGCCATGGCGTTCCAAGCGGTGGTCGGCATAGCCGTGGCGAACTATCCCGCGCCGAAGGACGACGGGCGGTCGTTTGCCGTCAGTCCGCTCGGGCGGGTTCTTTCCATGGCGGGAGAGCTTCCCGAAATCGCTGTCGCCGACTTCGATCTGGACATGATCCGGGCGACACAGGAGAAGGAGTGGTTCCGTCGTGAGCAATAGGCCGAGACTGCATTCCATAGGGCAGGTTTGCCATGTAGAGGGAGGTCGTAACCTGAATTACCTATCTCCACGTGGCAGTGCATGATCTCCCGCCGTAAGTTGATTGCCGGGGCCGGCGCGGGCTTCGCGAGTGTCGTGGTGGCGCCGCGCGGCTGGGCGTCGCCGCTTGCGAGGATCGCAGCGTCTGATATGCGCGGCGCCATCGATGCGGTTGCTTACCGGGCGCCTGCCGCCACCGACGGGTCGAGCCGCAAGCTGCAGGCGATGATCGATGCGGCGGCGCGCAACAGGTCGCCGCTCATGCTGCCGGCGGGCAACTATACCGTCTCCAACCTGACGCTACCCGACAACACCCGACTCATCGGCGTCGCCGGCGCGACGCGCCTTGTCTATGGCGGCGACGGCGCGTTCATGAAGGCCGAGAACGCCAAGCGCATCGAAATCTCCGATATCGTCATCGACGGCGCCAATCGCTGGCTGGCCGACGATGCGGGCGGCCTGCTGCATTTTACCGGCGTCGAGGAGGTTGAGCTCAGCCATTGCGAGATTGCCGGCAGTGCCAAGAACGGGCTGCATCTGGAGCGCTGTGGGGGCCGGATCCACGGCAACCGGATCTCCGGTGCTGCCGATGCCGGGCTTTATGCCGTCCAATCCAATGCGCTGACGGTGACGGGCAACCGCGTCGAGGATTGCGGCAATGGCGGCATTCTCGTCCACCGCTGGCAAAAAGGCGAGGACGGCAGCGTGATATCAGGCAACCGCATCGCCCGGATCGCCGCCCGCGACGGCGGCACCGGCGAGAACGGCAACGGCATCAACGTTTTTCGCGCCGGCAATGTGATGGTGACCAACAACCACATCGTTGATTGCGCCTTTACCGCCGTGCGCGCCAACTCCGCCTCCAACGTCCAGATCAGTGACAACCAGTGCCTGCGCTCCGGCGAGACGGCGATCTTTTGCGAATTCGAATTCGAGGGCGCTGTTGTGTCCGGCAATCTTGTCGACGGCGCATCGAACGGCATCGCGATTGCCAATTTCGACAAGGGCGGGCGGTTGGCGAGCGTCACCGGCAACGTCGTGCGCAACCTGTCGCTGACCGCCCCCTATGCCCAGGACGGCGGCTTCGGGATCGGCATCTCGGCCGAAGCCGATACGCTGATATCAGGCAATGTGATCGAGAATGCGCCGCTCTGGGGCATCAAGCTCGGCTGGGGCCCCTATATGCGCAACCTCGTCGCGTCGGGCAACATCGTCCGCCAGGCACCCGTTGGCTGCGCCGTCTCCGTTGCCGACGGCGCCGGTTCTGCTATCATTTCGGACAATCTGTTCGAGGGGACGAGCAAGGGCGCCGTGGTCGCCTTCCTCTGGGACAAGGCAGCCTCGGGGGATTTGGTCGGCGGCAGCACCGCCTATCCCCATCTGACGATCGACCGCAACCGGCTTTCCTGACGCCGATCCATCAAAAGCTTTCATCGCTGATATCAGCAGGTGACGCTTCCCTCGCGGGATTGCGCCGGATAGTTTGTCGGGACAGGAAGCAACAGGAAATGGCCATGCTGACGATCTACGGCGTCTATCGCTCGCGCGCCTCTCGCACCTACTGGATGGCAAACGAGTTGGGCATCCCGTTCAGATCGGTGCCGGTCATCCAGGCCCGTCAGTTGGACAACCCGATGGCGCCCGATGCGCCGATCAACACGATGTCGCCCGCCTTCCTCGCCATCAATCCGATGGGGCTGATCCCCAGCATCACCGACGGCGACTTTGTCATGCACGAGTCGCTCGCCATCAACCTATATCTCGCCCACAAGCATGGCGGGCCGCTCGCCGCCCAGACTGCCGAGGAGGACGGCCTCCTGTCGATGTGGACGATTTTCGCCGCCACGGAACTGGAGCCGCATTCGATCCGCCTGGTACAGACCTATGACCGCGGGGAAGAAAACAGCGAAGGCGGCAAGGCAACGATCACTGTAGCCTGCCGCTCGCTGAAGCGTCCGCTGGACGTGCTGGAAAAGCATCTCGCCAGCCATGACTACCTTGTCGGCGATCGCTTCACGGTCGCCGACCTCAATAGCGCCGAGGTGCTCCGCTATGCGCAGAGCGAGGCCGAGCTGTTCGACAGGCGGCCGGCGCTCAAGGCCTGGATAAAGCGCTGCCAGGCCCGCCCGGCCCATGTTGCGATGATGGCGACGCGGAGCGGCGAACCGGGCTGAGCCTTTAGGCCTTTTCGACCGCGAGCGCCCTTTGTACCGCCGCCCGTGCCTGCATCCGCTCGAAATGCGCCTTCACCTTCGGGAAGCGGTCCATCTCGACGCCGTCGCCCGGCAGCCAGCCGGCAAGGGTGAACAGGTAGCCATCGGCAACGGAGTATTCGCTGCCCATGACCCAGGGGCCGACCTGTAGCTGATCCTCGATGAGCACGAAGCTGTCGGCCATGGTCTGAGGCACCTTGGCCTTCATCGCCTCTATGGCGGAAGCATCGTCCGTCCAGCGGCTGCCCCGGCGCCCATGGGCGTGGTTCACATGCACCGTCGAAGCGAGATAGGCATTGAAGGCCTGCATGCCTGCGAAAGCAAAGGAGTCCTCCAGTGGCGCCAGCCGCACGCGGCGGGTGATCTGGGCGATGTAGGCGAGGATCGCCGGCGTCTCGGTGATCGTGCCACGCTCAGTGACCAGAGCCGGCACACGCCCCTTGGGGTTGATCTTCAGATATTCCGGCGAGCGCTGCTCGCCCTTGGAGAAATCGACCCGGCGCGGCTTGTAGTCGAGGCCGGCCTCCTCCAAGGCGATCAAGCTGGCAAGCGAGCAGGAGCCCGGCGAGTAATAGAAAGTCGTCATTCTGATTCTGCTCCCTTAGAAGGTCAGAATAAACGCGTTTTCCACCCCAACAAAGCCCATCGGATAGAAAAGACAGGAATAAGAGGGCGTCGTGCCCTCTTATCGTCTCAGCTGCAACCGGGGACATCTTCCAGCTGGGTCCAGACGGGTATGCCGCGCTCCCTGGCTATCCGGACGTCGTTGTCGGCTCCTTTCGAGGCGCCAGGCAGGCGGAGAACGCCCTCGCACAGCTGCAGCAGGCGGCCGGCCACCGGGTGGAAGATTGCCTCGTAGAGATCGTCGCCGACAGTCTTTCCGCCGGCTGCATGCCAGATCGGCAGCGCCACCCACTCGCCGATCATCGGGACATGTCCCGCTTCGAACAGGCGATGGGACGGCGCCTCCAGCCGCTTCAGGTTTTCCGCCATCTTCACCGGGTCGTCGTTGGTGCCCGAGCGATAGGGGCCGGCAATCAATATCAACATCTGTGTTTCTCCTGTCGCCTGATGCGACAATTTGCACGAATATCTTCATTTTGACTGGTATGTCGAGTCATTTGTCGTATAGTGCGTATTACCACGTATTTTCATGCAGGAGCCATCATGCTGACCAGCCAACGTAAAGCGACGATCCAGGAAGTGTTGCGCCGCGAGGGACAGGTGATTGCCAAGCGGATGGCCGAACAGATGGCCGTCTCGGAAGACACCGTCAGGCGCGACCTGCGGGAGATGGCGGCTGATGGCTTATTGAAGCGGGTGCATGGCGGAGCGATGCCACTGTCGCCGGAGCTGCCGGATTTCTCGGCGCGCCGGAGCCTGTCGTCGGAGGCGAAGCGGCGGCTGGGCGCTTACGCCGCTGGCATGGTGCGCAGCGGCCAGACCGTGTTTCTCGATGGCGGCACGACGAATGCGGAGATTGCCCGGCATCTACCGAGGGATTTCGCCTTTACCGTCGTCACCCACAGCCCGACGATCGCCGGCGAACTCGAGCACCATCCATCCGCCGACATCATCCTGATCGGCGGCAGGCTCTACAAGCATTCGATGGTGGCGACCGGTGCCGTGGCGATGGCGGCGATCTCGATGATCCGCCCGGACATCTTCTTCCTAGGGGTCACCGGCGTCCATCCGGCGCGTGGGCTTTCGACCGGCGATCTCGAGGAAGCGGCCATCAAGCGCCATATCAGCCAGTGCTCGACCGAAACCTATGTGCTGGCTACCGCAGAAAAACTCGATGCGGCGTCGCCCTGCCAGATCCTGCCGCTAACGTCGATTTCGGGGATGGTGGTGCCGGGGGATGTCGCCGAAGAGCGCCTTCTGCCCTATCGCGACGCCGGCCTCGCCATCCTTGCAGCTTGATGCGCTCATAGCCTCGAATGGGGCAAGCACGACGTAACCACGCGTCCAGCTTTAGCGTGCTGCCAGAAGCCGTTGTGAAAATAGTGGGAAGCCGTAGCGGTCAAATCCCGCCTGGTCCTGAGCGAGACGGCGAAGCGCTCAAAGAGCTGCAAGCCAATCCGGTGATTGGCTTGCAGTGTTATGATCAATAGGCCGACTTATTGCTTGTCGACAGTCTGGCTGTGACGATGGTGTAGCCTGGCATAAGTCGGCGCATCTGCATGCCGGGGCACTGCGGTTACGTCATTATGCTGGGTTTCCGGGTTTTCGCTCTGACCACCGATCGGCTCGTTGATACCGCCGGCCGCAAAAGCCGACGTTGCGAGGCAGGTGGAGAATGCTACTATAGCCGCGATCTTGTACATTGAGTGCTCCATTTCCGTTTGTGACACCCCCGTGACAATTAGCTTACGAACAATTGTCACAGTCAATCTGGGCGATAATCACGTTGCAGGGAGCGGGAACCTCGTCGCGTTCATAAATTTGTTACTTTAGATATTTCTTTGCATATTCCGGCACATATCCGGTTCTCAGGCCAAGGTGGCCCTGATGTCGCCGACGTGGATGCCGTTCCAGTTGTGCATCGACTTGACGGCCATGGCGCCGAGTGCGGCATGGATCTCGCCGTCCTTTTCGAAGAAGCGGGCGAGAACAGCGGCGATCATCGCTTCGGCAGCGCGGCCGGTGCCGTCATCGCACTTGACCGCCATGGCGATGCCCTGCTCGGGGATCGCCGCGCAGAAGACGCCCTCGGCGCCGGTCTTGCAGAAGATCCGGCCTGGCGCGATGCGCATCAGTTCGGTGCAGGCACGGCCGGTGCCGGCGACATAGAAGGGTTCGGCCATGCAGGCATCGAACAGCCGGCGCGACGCCTTGGCACGCAGGGGACCAAGCCCCTGGCCGGTCGCCATCTTGGCAAAGCCGTGGGCAAGGCCGCGCAGCGGCACGGCATAGGTGGGGATCGAGCAGCCGTCAGTGCCGCAATTGTCATGGCCGAGCGGGGCGCCGGTGAGATCCTGCATGGTGTCGCGGATCTGCTGCTGCAGGGGGTGGTCGTAGCCGACATAGCCCTTGGGATCGACATCCTGGTGGCAGCAGGCGCAAACGAAACCGGCATGCTTGCCGGAGCAATTGTTGTGCAGCGCCGTCGGGTTCTCCATAGTGCGCGCCTGGTGGATCAGCGTCTTCTGATGGGAAGACCAATGGGCGCCGCATTCCAGCGTCTCGACGCTGCGCCCGGCGCGCTCAAGCATGGAGGCAGCCAGGGCCGCGTGCTCGTCCTCGCCATTGTGCGACGAGCAGGCCAGCGCCAGTTCCTTGTCGCCAAAACCATAGGCATCCGCGGCGCCACTTTCGACCAGCGGCAGCGCCTGCATCGCCTTGCAGGCCGAGCGCGGAAACACGCCGGCGTCGATATCGCCCATGGAATAGACCAGGCCGCCATCGCCATCGACGACAACGATGGAACCGCGATGCCGGCTTTCGACGAGCAAACCACGGGTGACTTCGACGGTGACGGGATTGGTCATGATGGGATCCAGTTTCAGAAGGTGTGACGCGGTGATAGCGCGTCAGATCACCCTTGCCAACAGCCATTGCGCGCTGGTCCGGCTGCCCGCCTTAAGGGAGGCAGCGGCTGAACTCAGGCCATGCGCAGCATGATCTTGCCGATATGGCTGCTGCTTTCCATCATCCTGTGCGCCTCGACCACGTCCTCGAAAGCGAAGGTGTGATGGATCAGCGGGGCGATGGTGCCCTTGTCCAGCAGCGGCCAGACCTGCGACAGCAGATCGTCGCGGATGGCGCGCTTTTCTTCCGCCGTGCGCGGCCGCATCGTCGAGCCGGTCACCGTCAGTCGCTTGACCATGATCGGCGCGAGGTTGACCTTTTCGGCGACCGAACCGCTGAGGAAGGCGATGATCGACAGGCAGCCATCCTTGGCGAGAGCCGAAAGATTCTTCTCAAAATAGGCCGCACCGACCATGTCTAGGATGATGTCGACGCCGGCCTCGGTCTCCGCCTTGATGACCTCGACGAAATCCTCGTCGCGATAATTGATCGCCCGCTTGGCCCCGAGCTTGACGCATGCATCGCATTTGTCCTTCGAACCGGCGGTGGTGAAAACCTCGGCGCCGAAGGCGCGCGCCAGCTGGATCGCCGTGGTGCCGATGCCGCTCGAGCCGCCGTGGATGAGGACGCTCTCGCCTTCCGTCAGGCCGGCCATCTGGAACAGGTTGGCCCAGACGGTGAAATAGTTTTCCGGCAGGGCTGCGGCGCGCACGGCATCATAGCCGTTCGGGAAGCGCAGCGCCTGGGACGCGGGAATGGCGCAGTATTCGGCATAGGCACCGCCATTCGCCAGACCGCAGATCTTGTTGCCGATCGCAAAGTCGGTGACGCCAGGAGCGACGTCGACCACCTCGCCCGCCACTTCCAGGCCGAGAATCGGGCTCGCGTCCTTGGGTGCCGGGTAATTGCCCTGGCGCTGGGCGACATCGGGGCGATTGACGCCCACGGCCTCGACCCGCACCAGAACTTCGCCGGGCTTGAGGACCGGGAGCGGCTTGCGGGCGATGGTCATCACTTCGGGGCCGCCGAAGGAGGGCAGATCCACGCAGCGCATATCGGTTGGCAAGGTCATTTCGCTCTCCACCAGATCAGGAGAGACCCACATAGGTCAGCGACGCGGCAAAGAAAAGGCATGACGGCTGGGGGCGTCAAATGGTCTCGGAAAGTTGTTCGAAAACCAGTCCGACGCGACTTTCCTTGGCCTTCGTCTTCAACCCGGCGATCCGCGTGCTGACGCTGCCCATCTCGTCGACGACGGTGCCGGCGGGTAGCTCGACCACACCGATCGAGCAGCGCATCAGCGGGAAGATGGTTTTGACGCCGCTGCGGTCGTGGCCGGTGATATAGCCGCGCGCGCGGTCGTCGGAGGGATAGAGGGCGGCGACATCATCGCTGAAATCGGCACGCAGGCGATCGAGCGTCTCGGTCAGCTCGTCCCGCGTCCCGCCGATGACGCCGACGAAGAAGTCGTCGCCGCCGACATGGCCGAGGAAGTGATTGCCAAGCAGGAAATGCCGGCGCATCAGCGCCGCGAAGAGCGAGATGGCGTGGTCGCCGATGTGGAAGCCATAGGCATCGTTGAAGGGCTTGAAGGCGTCGAAATCGCAATAGCAGAAATAGCGGACGTCATCGCCCTTGCTGGCGGCTGCCGTGTTCATGAAAGCGCGGATCGCATGGTTGCCCGGCAGGCCGGTCAGCGGGTTCTGGTCCTGCGCGGTCTTCAACTGCTTTTCGGTCATCGCCTTGACGAGCGAGGCAGCCGAGACGACGCCGGCATAGCGCATGTCCTCGACGACGACGAGGCAGCTGGCGTCGGCGACATCGGCAAAGATCCCCATGAGGTCATCCACCGTCGAGGTGATGCTGACAACGGGCGTCGGTTCCATGAAATGGGAAATGGTCCGCTCGTAGGCCTTGTTCTTCAGGAGATCGCGGCCGAAGGGCTGGTAGATATAGGACTTCAGGCTGTATTCGTGAATGACGCCGCGCGGTTCGTTGTTGGCGTTCAACACAGGGAAGTAGGCCTGGCGGGGGTTGCGCCGGAAGAGTTCGAAGACGGTGTCGATCGGATCGTTTTCGTAGACCGTCGGCAGGACTTCGATCTGCTTGCGGATAAGGATGTCGTCCAGCGATTGCGGCGCGGCGGGCGACAGGCGACTGTCGGGAAAGTTTTCGAGGCGTGGCTGCCAGCGGCTGACATCGGCCATCGGCCGGGCAATCAGCCAGCCCTGCGCCATGTCGACGCCGAGATCGCGGCAGGCCGCAAGCTCCTCCTCAGTCTCGATGCCTTCGGCAATCACACGGGCACCGAGCATGTGTGCCATGGTGACGACGCTCTTTACGAAGTGCCGCTTGCGGAGCGTCCTGTCGGCGTCGCTGATGAAATGCCGGTCGATCTTGACGTAATCGACGACGTGATCGCAAAGCAGCCGCATCTCGGAGTGGCCGACGCCAAAATCGTCGATCGCCAGTTTAAAACCGCATTTGCGCATGTACGAGATCAGCGCCGCAAGTTGCGGATAGGCGCTGTTGTCGAAGCGCTCGGAGAATTCGAAGCAGACCGACGACGGCAGGACACCGCGCGCTTTCAGCAACTCCAGCAGACCTTCGACCAGCAACAGTCCGTCCGGAATGAGGCGCGCGTCGAGATTGAGGAACAAAGTCGCCTGGGCGCGGTTGGGCAGGGCAACGAAGGCGCCGAGCGCCAGGCGCTCCATCATCTGCTCGAGCCCGAACAACTGCCCCGTGCTCTCGGCTTCATCGAGGGCTGCCAGCGGATCGGAGAAGCCCACCTTGTCGTGGCCCCGCATCAGCGCTTCGTAGCCGAAGACGTTTCCGGTGTTGATGTCGATGATAGGCTGGAAGGCGGTCTCGATCAGCGTCCAGCGAGAAGCATCGAAGGCATGGCGTCCTACCGCCATCTTCTTTATCGGACTACCCGACATGCTCGTCTCCACTGTGGCCCCATTCGCTGGCGTGAAGATGGTCGCCAACTCTCAACAAAAGCTTTCCGGGTTGTGAAGTTTTGATGACAATAACTGACCTTGCAGCGTATTGCCGGATCGCTACCAACCTGCGGGATAGATTAGCTTTTTGGCGTTAACGCGGAGGCTTCAATTGCGTATACGCTTCTCCGCTTCGTGTTCCGCGAGCATGTCTGCGACCGGGGGCCCTTCCCGGTTTTCGCCTGGGGCCAGCCGTGACGTCAGTGGCCTCGCCTGGTAGCCGTGCGATCCCTTGCGAGCGGCATCCCACATGCGCAGAGCATCGCGCACGACCTCGCTGCTCGATGCATATTTGCCGCTGTCGATGGCAGCGCGGATGCTGGCGACCTGCATGGGAGAGATGGAAACCGTGACCATGGGCATGACATTGCCTTTCCGTTCGTGGCTGGTCGGAACGCACCAGAGAGTTCATACGCATCACGCATGCGACCGGCCGCCGTCATGGCGGTTCGTCGAGGAGGCCGGGGTACGCCGACCGTTGCTCATTGGTAGACCTGCGCCAGGACCTTGTCAAAACGGGGAACGAATGGGCGATTTCTTCTAGTTCAGCGGCGAAGGGCGAGACCGAAGGCGATCAGCGTCCAGCCCTGGAACAGGAGATCGATGGCAAGGAACAAGCCCAGGATCCACAGGCTGTTGATCGGCCAGCCGAGCGCAATGATGAAGCCGGTGAGCATGGTGACGATGCCGCTCAAGAGGATGAAGGCCCAACCCTTGGCAGGCTTCATCCTCCGCCCGATCCAGATGCGCAACACGCCGGCAATCACCAAGGCGATGGCGAGCATCAGCGTGAAGGCGGCCGATGCCAGGACAGGGTTCATGAAAGCAAAAATGCCGGCCAGCGTATAGAGGATGCCGCTGACGACCCAGGGAAACACGTGATCCCAGCCGCGCAACTGAAACGCGTGGACGAGATAGATGGCGCCGCCGAACAGCATCAGCATGCCGATATAGTAGACGGAAACGACGGTGGCGACGAACAGATTGCCGAAGGCGATACCGCTCAACAGCAGCAGGAGAACGCCGAGACCGACGAACCACCCCCACTTGGCGCGGGCAGTTGCGTGCGGAAGTTCATTGATACCGAAGACCATGACGACACCCATTCTGTTGATAGCGATATAGCGTACAGAACCCTAACTTGAAGCCCCCGGGACCGGCCTGATCGAAATCAATTTCGCGGGCGTCGATTTTTGTTGATTGACGGCTCAATCAAAAATACGATGCTGGTATCAGGAGATCGCAATGCCGAAAGTCGGAATGGAGCCGGTGCGCCGCAAGGCGCTCGTCAATGCCGCCCTCAGGGTGATCGGCGATCATGGCTCGCTTGCTGTCACCATGTCCGAAATCGCCCGGGAGGCTGGCGTCTCGGCAGCGCTGGCGCACCATTATTTCGGCAGCAAGGAGCGCCTGTTGCAGGAAACCATCCGCTGCCTCCTACGCCAGCTGCGCAACGACACGGTGACAGCCCTTGCGGCAGCGTCGGCCCCCCGCGAAAAACTGTCGGCGCTGATCCGCGTCAGCTTCCAGGCCGACCAGTTCGCGCCGGAAACGATTGCCGCCTGGCTCGCCTTCTATGCCGAGGCGCAGCGCTCCGAGGAGACCCGCCGTTTCCTGGTGATCTATGCGCGCCGCCTGCGTTCCAACCTGCTCGCCAACCTCAGGCCGCTTTGCGCCGCCGATGACGCGGAACGCATTGCCGAGGGCGCGGCTGCGATGATCGACGGACTTTATATCCGGCAAAGTCTGCGCTCGGTGCCGACAGGGATTGAAGCCTCGATCGCGCTGACGGAAGATTACATTACCACCCAGCTGACAGCCCTTGCCGAAGGACCGACCCCGTGACCGAGACCAAACCGAACATCCTCATCATCATGGTCGACCAGCTGAACGGAAAGTTCTTTCCGGACGGTCCGGCGGATTTTCTCCACGCGCCGCATCTGAAGGCGCTGGCTGCCCGCTCGGCCCGCTTTGCCAACAACTACACCTCGTCGCCGCTCTGTGCCCCTGCCCGCGCCTCGTTCATGGCCGGCCAATTGCCGAGCCGGACGCGGGTCTACGACAATGCCGCCGAATATATATCGTCGATCCCGACCTATGCCCACCACCTCCGGCGCGCCGGCTATTACACGGCGCTGTCGGGCAAGATGCACTTCGTCGGGCCGGACCAGCTGCACGGCTTCGAGGAGCGACTGACGACCGACATCTATCCGGCCGATTTCGGCTGGACGCCGGATTACCGCAAGCCCGGCGAGCGGATCGACTGGTGGTATCACAATCTCGGTTCGGTCACCGGCGCCGGCGTCGCCGAGATCACCAACCAGATGGAATATGACGACGAGGTGGCGTTCCTGGCCAACCAGAAGCTGTTCCACCTCAGCCGCGAGAACGACGACGCGGAGCGTCGGCCGTGGTGCCTCACCGTTTCCTTCACCCATCCGCACGACCCCTATGTGGCGCGCCGGAAATTCTGGGATCTCTATGAAGGCTGCGACCAGCTGATGCCGGAGGTCGGCATGCTGCCGGACGACCAGCAGGACCCCCATTCGAAACGCATCATCCATTCCTGCGACTACAAGAATTTCGAGGTCACGGACGCGCACATCAGACGCTCCCGCCAGGCCTATTTCGCCAATATCTCCTATCTCGACGAGAAGGTCGGCGAGCTCGTGGACACGCTGACGCGCACGCGGATGCTCGATAATACCTTCATCCTGTTCTGCTCGGACCACGGCGACATGCTCGGAGAGCGCGGGCTGTGGTTCAAGATGAACTTCTTCGAGGGGTCCGCCCGGGTGCCGCTGATGGTGGCCGGCCCCGGCATTGCGCCCGGCCTGCATCTGGCCCCCACCTCCAATCTCGACGTGACGCCGACGATGGCCGAGCTTGTCGGTATCTCGATGGACGACATCGAGCCCTGGACAGACGGCATGAGCCTGGTGCCCTTGATCAACGGCGTGGAGCGGACCGAGCCGGTGCTGATGGAATATGCCGCCGAGGGCTCTTATGCGCCGCTCGTCTGCATTCGCGAGGGCAAGTGGAAGTACATCCACTGCATGCTCGACCCGGATCTGCTGTATGATCTCGAAACCGACCCTCTGGAGCTCAGCAACCTCGCCGACGACCCGGATTTCGCCGAAGTCGTCGCCCTGTTCCGGCGCAAGCGCGAGGAACGCTGGGACATGGGCGCCTTCGACGCCGCCGTGCGCGAAAGCCAGGCGCGGCGCTGGGTCGTCTACGAAGCGCTGCGCAATGGCTCCTATTACCCCTGGGACTACCAGCCGCTGCAAAAAGCCTCGGAGCGCTACATGCGCAACCACATGAACCTCGACACTCTCGAAGAATCCAAACGCTATCCGCGCGGAGAATAAAATGAAAGCTCAACCGAAAGCCTCGCACTTCATCGACGGCGTCTATGTGGAAGACAATGCCGGAGCGGTGTTCGAAAGCCTGTATCCGGCCACCGGCGAAGTGATCGCCCGGCTGCATGCGGCGACGCCCGCCATCGTCGAGATGGCGATCGCCGCGGCCAAGCGCGCCCAGCCGGAATGGGCCGCCATGAGCCCGACCGCGCGCGGCCGCATCCTGAAACGCGCTGCCGACATCATGCGCGAGCGCAACCGCGAACTGTCCGAGCTTGAGACGCTGGATACCGGCAAGCCGATCCAGGAGACCATCGTCGCCGACCCGACCTCGGGGGCCGATAGTTTCGAATTTTTCGGCGGCATCGCGGCGGCCGGGCTCAACGGCAGCTATATCCCGCTCGGTGGCGACTTCGCCTACACCAAGCGCGTGCCGCTCGGCGTCTGCGTCGGCATCGGCGCATGGAACTACCCGCAGCAGATCGCCTGCTGGAAGGGCGCGCCCGCCCTCATCGCCGGCAACGCCATGGTCTTCAAGCCCTCGGAAAACACGCCGCTGGGCGCCCTGAAGATCGCCGAAATCCTCGTCGAGGCCGGGCTGCCGAAGGGGCTCTACAACGTCATCCAGGGCGACCGCACCACCGGGCCGCTGCTGGTCAACCATCCCGATGTCGCCAAGGTGTCGCTGACCGGCTCGGTGCCGACAGGCCGCAAGGTGGCCGCAAGCGCTGCCGGCAACCTCAAGCACGTCACCATGGAGCTCGGCGGAAAATCGCCGCTGATCGTCTTCGACGATGCCGACATCGACAGCGCCATCGGGGGCGCCATGCTCGGCAACTTCTATTCGACCGGCCAGGTCTGCTCCAACGGCACGCGCGTCTTCGTCCACTCGAAGATCAAGGCCGAGTTCCTGAAGCGCCTGAAGACCCGCACCGAGGCGATGGTGATCGGCGATCCCATGATTGAGGCGACGCAGGTCGGGCCGATGGTTTCGCGCGCGCAACGCGACAAGGTGCTGTCCTACATCGAGAAGGGCAAGGCCGAGGGCGCGACGCTGATCACAGGCGGCGGGATTCCGAACAGCGTCTCCGGCGAAGGCTATTACATCCAGCCGACGGTCTTTGCGGACGTCACCGACGACATGAGGATTGCCCGCCAGGAGATTTTCGGACCCGTCATGTGCGTGCTCGATTTCGACGACGAGGAGACGGTGATCGCGCGGGCCAACGGCACCGAATTCGGCCTCTCCGGCGGCGTCTTCACATCCGACATCACCCGCGCCCACCGCGTCGTCGACCGGCTGGAAGCCGGCACCCTGTGGATCAACACCTACAACCTCTGCCCCGTCGAAATCCCCTTCGGCGGCTCCAAGCAATCCGGCTTCGGCCGCGAGAACTCGCTGGCGGCGCTGGAGCATTATTCGGAGCTGAAGACGGTCTATGTGGCCATGGGCAAGGTCGAGGCGCCGTATTGAGCAGCGGCACCCTCCACCATCACGTCATCGAGATCCACACGGAGCGCTTCGGCGATGCGAGTCATCGCATCGCCGGAGCCTTGCGCCTTGCCGCTCTCGATATCGGCGAGGTGGGACGGCGAGATATCGGCCGCTTCGGCGAGTTCGCGGACGGTCATCTTTCGGTAGTTGCGATAGGTCCGGACCCGGCTGTCGGTCTCGGAAAGTTCTTCGACAAGAGTGAGTGGCCAGACCTCCTCGCCCGCTGCGACACGGGCCATGATGGCGTTGGCGCGCATGCCATCGACGAGGTCCTCGTAGTCTTCCTCGCTGAGAATGACATAATTCTTGCCGTCGATCGTCAGCTTCTGGACGTCACCCATAGCGCCTCACTCCTTGTATATGCTTCCGCGCGGACCAGCATCGATCACCATCACGACACGGCCCTGATCGTCGATAATGACGCGGTCTTGACCGACACGGATGCGGAAATAGTCGCTGCCGTGCATCTTCCTGATATCGACCCGCTCTCCGCGTGCATAGGCGTCGAGCTTGGCAAATATTGCCACGCGCCGCTGTGGCTGCATTCGGTCCAAACTCTTTTGCGCCTCGCGCGTGACGACGATGACCTTCATGAAAGTATAGCTTTCAGCAACGCATTTCGCCACAGCAAAAACAGCACCTCACACTACACTCATTAGTAGAGCTACTCCAGGGGTATGGACATGACCATGCAAGCAGACTTCGTCATCATCGGTTCCGGCTCGGCCGGCTCGGCCATGGCTTACCGGCTGTCGGAAGACGGCAAGCATTCGGTGATCGTGCTGGAATATGGCGGCACGGATTTCGGGCCGTTCATCCAGATGCCGGCAGCGCTGGCCTGGCCGATGAGCATGGACCGCTACAACTGGGGCTACCTGTCCGAGCCCGAGCCGAACCTCAACAACCGGCGCATCACCGCGCCGCGTGGCAAGGTCATCGGCGGTTCGTCGTCGATCAACGGCATGGTCTATGTCCGCGGCCATGCCGAGGATTTCGACCGCTGGGACGATCTCGGCGCCCATGGCTGGAGCTATGCCGACGTGCTTCCCTATTTCAAGCGGATGGAAAACAGCCATGGCGGCGAAGAGGGCTGGCGCGGCACCGACGGGCCGCTGCATGTCCAGCGCGGCGGTTTTCGCAATCCGCTGTTCCACGCCTTCATCGAGGCCGGCAAGCAGGCCGGCTTCGAGGCGACCGACGACTACAATGGCTCGAAACAGGAGGGTTTCGGGCTGATGGAGCAGACCATCTACAAGGGTCGCCGCTGGTCGGCTGCCAACGCCTATCTGCGCCCTGCCCTGAAGCGGCCGAACGTGACGCTGGTGCGCTGCCTTGCCCGCAAGGTGGTGATCGAGAACGGCCGGGCCGTCGGCGTCGAGGTGGAACGCGGCGGCAGGATCGAGGTGATCAAGGCCGCCAGGGAAGTCATCGTCGCCGCCTCGTCGTTCAATTCGCCAAAACTGCTGATGCTGTCGGGCATCGGGCCTGCCGCCCACCTCAAGGAGATGGGCATCGAGGTCAAGGTTGACCGGCCGGGCGTCGGGGCCAATCTGCAGGACCATATGGAGTTCTATTTCCAGCAGGTGTCGACCAAGCCGGTGTCGCTCTATTCGTGGCTGCCGTGGTTCTGGCAGGGCGTGGCCGGCGCGCAATGGCTGTTCACCCGCTCTGGCCTCGGCACGTCCAACCAGTTCGAGGCCTGCGCCTTCCTGCGCTCGGCGCCCGGCGTCAAGCAGCCCGACATCCAGTACCATTTCCTGCCTGTTGCCATCAGCTACGACGGCAAGGCGGCCGCCAAGAGCCACGGTTTCCAAGTGCATGTCGGCTACAACCTCACCAAGTCGCGCGGTGCGGTGACGTTGCGCTCGTCCGATCCGAAGGCCGACCCGGTCATCAACTTCAACTATATGAGCCATCCCGAGGACTGGGAGAAATTCCGCCACTGCGTGCGGCTGACGCGCGAGATCTTCGGGCAGCAGGCTTTCGACGACTATCGCGGCCCGGAAATCCAGCCGGGTGCTGCGGTCGAAACCGACGAGCAGATCGACGCCTTCCTGCGCGAGCATCTGGAGAGCGCCTACCATCCCTGCGGCACCTGCAAGATGGGAGCCAAGGACGACCCGATGGCCGTGGTCGATCCAGAGACCCGCGTCATCGGCGTCGACGGCCTGCGTGTCGCCGACTCCTCGATCTTCCCGTCGCTGACCTACGGCAACCTCAACGGCCCCTCGATCATGACCGGCGAAAAAGCCGCCGACCACATCCTCGGCCGCCAACCGCTGGCCCGCTCCAACCAGGAACCCTGGATCAACCCGCGCTGGGAAAAGAGCGACCGGTAGGGATTTGCGGCGTCCAACGCACGAGACCTATCGGCTCGGGGCACCCGTGCTCTGGCGGACGATGAGTTCGACCGCAACGACGTCGGAATGCGCCGGGCCTGCGCCTTCCAATATCGCCGCCACTGCCCGTCGCCCGATTTCCGCCAGCGGCTGGGCGATCGTGGTCAAAGGGGGCTGCGACAGCGCCGCTTCCGGCACACCGTCGAAACCGACCACGGACACCTCATCCGGCACAACGATGCCGCGATCCGAGAGCCATTGCAGGGCGAGCATCGCGATGCGGTCGGACATGGCGAGAATCGCGGTCGGCCGCACCGGAGCGGCGAACAAGGCCGCCAGTGCCGCCTCGACCGTCGGTTGGTCGTTCAGCGTTGAAAACACCGGAATGTCGCCCGGCCCGACACCGAACGTCTCCATGCCTTGCCTGTAGCCACGCATGCGCTCCCGCATGCTCCCTCCCATGGCAGCGTCGAGCAGCGCCGGCGAGATCTGCCCCGGCGGAACGTCGTCGTGTCCGATCGCGAGCACCGCAACCTGCCTGTGTCCCAGTTCGCCCAGGTGGCGCGCCGCAATGGCTGCCCCTGCCCTGTTGTCGATGCCGATCTTCGGGATAGACGCGTCTTCCTCGCCCAGCGCCAGTGCGACAAACGGCAGCTGTCGTTCGCGCGTCAATTCGACGAGTTTCTCGCCGCCCTCGACACAGAGGAGGATGAATCCGTCGACCAGGGCGCTGTTGACGTTCCAGGCCAGCTTTTCCTGGCTCTTGGCCGACACCAGCGCGATCCCGGTGCCGCTGAGATCGCAGACGTCGCCAATCGCCGTCATGATCGCGCGCGCCCATGGGTCATCGAAGAAATAGGATAGCGGCTCGACCGTTGCCACGCCGATAGCGTTGACCCTGCCCGCCCGCAGCAAGCGGCCCTTCACGTCGGGGCCCCGGTAGCCCAAGGCGGCCGCGACTTTCAAAACGCGCTCGCGAACTTCCTCGCGCACCACTTCCGGCCGGTTGAAGACGTTGGAGGCCGTTCCCTGCGACACCTCCGCTACCCGTGCGACATCGGCCAGCTTCGCATTTTTTTCCTTCATGCCGTTCTCCGACTGCGGTTGATGCAGAGCATAGCGTGAGCTTTGTATCGATTCAACTTTCCCTTGACAGACGATCGGTCAGAAGCAATTCTTGAATCGATTCAAAAATCTGTTTCCATTTACTGCCGGATGAAGGGAGTGACCGCCATGTCATCAATCTCGCGCCTCTATGCCGACCTCTATATCGAGCGGTTTGGCGACCCGGAGGATCCGGAACCTGAGGAAGCAAGGCAGTCCCCGGTCGCGTCGGAAGGGTTTGCCGTTCGTGTCCTGCAAGCGATCTTCCTGCGCCGCCTGCGCAAACGGGCCAGCGCCTGGTCCTTTACGTTGCCCATCGACCGTCGACTTCGGTGAGTGGCTCGGACGAGCGGTTGTCGGTGCCCTTGACCATTTCCACCTTGCAAGGCGCGCGAGGCGGGTCGATAAGGGCACCCTAACCGGGGCGCCCCAGAGACCCCGTGCAGCCCCCGCTTTATGCCTCCAAGAGCCGCCATGTCCGCCTTCTATCGAAAATCGAAATTCATACGCCGATCGCGGATTGTCTGGGGCTCCTATGGTGCCTGGCGGCCACGGTTGGTGTTCTGGGCGGGGGCCGTGGCCATCGGGCTGATCAGCGTCGGCTTCGCGAAGCTCGCCGACATGGCCCAGCATCTGTTCGGCGCGGTCACCACGGCGGGTACATGGGGCTTTCTGCTGCCTATTTTGATCACGCCTATTGGCTTCGTGCTGTCGGCCTGGCTGGCCATCACGCTGTTTCCGAATTCGCAGGGCAGCGGCATTCCGCAGGCGATCGCCGCCCGGCATCTGCATCAGGAGGATGACCGGGTACGGCTGCTGTCTCTCCGCGTTGCGTTCGGCAAGATCCTGCTGACCGTCCTCGGCCTGATGTCGGGCGCATCGATCGGTCGCGAGGGGCCGACGGTCCAGGTCGGGGCGGCGATCATGCTGGCTGCGGCGCGCTTCGGCGGCATGGCGCAGGCGCGCGGGCTGATCCTTGCAGGCTCCGCCGCCGGCATCGCCGCCGCCTTCAACACGCCGCTCGCCGGCATCGTCTTTGCCATCGAGGAAATGAGCCGGACCTATGAGGCCCGCGCCAACGGCCTGGTGCTGACCGCCGTCATCCTTGCCGGGTTGGCGGCGCTCGGGCTTTCCGGCAGCTACAACTATTTTGGCACGGCCTCCACTGCGCCCGCGCAGATCGCCGATTGGGGCCTGGTGCTGGTCTGCGGCGTCGGCGGCGGCGCGCTCGGTGCCTGTTTCAGCGGCATGGCACTCTATTGCGGGCTGCGCATCCGCCGTTGGGCACAGCCGCAACCGCTCCGGCGGATGCTTTTTCTGGCCGGTGGATGCGGTCTGGCCGTGGCGCTGATCGGGATCGTCTCGAGCGGCAATACCTTCGGCACCGGCTATGACCAGGCGCGTGGCGCCGTGGAAGGCCATGCGTTGCCGCATCTGTTCTTCGCCGAGAAAATGCTGGCAAGCTTCCTGTCGATGATTTCAGGCATTCCGGGCGGCATCTTCGCGCCGTCTCTAGCGGTCGGCGCGGGCTTCGGCAGCACGGTCGGGGAATTGATGGGAACGAGTATCGCGCTCGCCGCGATCCTCGGCATGGCCGGCTACTTCGCCGGTGTGGTGCAGGCGCCGATGACAGCCTTCGTCATCATTCTCGAGATGACCGGCGACCATCAGGCGGTCATTCCGATCATGGCGGTATCGATGCTCGGCTATGTGACGTCGCGCATGCTGTCGCCGGAGCCGCTCTATCATGGCCTGTCGCGGGTGTTCATCGCAGCCGCCATCCGGGCGCGGCGTGCGCAGTGATGACATGCTGTCCGCAGCAAAGCGGTGACAGAACCAGGATCAAGCCAGCAGACGGGTGACCGTGGCGCTTTCGGGACGTCGGAGGGCGTCGGCGATCGTGGTGTTGAACAGCACCTTGCGCATGGCGTCGGCGACCTTGGAGAAGACGTGGTGGATTTCGCAGCCCTGCTCGCCGTCGCAATCGCTGCATCGGCGATAGGCTGTCAGCGACAGGCAAGGCAGCGGCGCGATCGGGCCGTCGATGATCCGCAGGATCTCGCCGAAGGTTATTTCCTCGGCCGACTTCAGCAGCAGATAGCCACCCTGCTTGCCGCGCCGGCTTTCGACGATGTCGCGGTGCTTGAGTTCGAGCAGGATCTGTTCCAGAAACTTCTTCGGGATCTTCTGTTGCGTGGCGATCTCGGAAATCAGCACCGGTACGCCTGCATCCGCCCGGGCAAGGATGGTCAGCGCCCGCAACGCGTATTTTGCCTTCTGCGTTATCATTCGATCGCTACTCACCCATGGTCGCCAAGCGCACCTTATAAGAGTCCTTATTCCTTATGGCGCACGCAGCCTGAACGGAATTTGAACGCTGGGGGATCTGGCTGACGGCGCCACGCGCAGGGATGGAAATCCATTTGACAAGCAGACTATAACTCTACTAGATTGGTAGATATAGCCACGACGACACCCGTCGTGGGCGGCGAAGATGTTTGCCGAAAGCGGTTAAGGCGGTTGCTTTTCCGCGGTATTTGCCAACGTGAGAGATATTTGCTCACGGCGGGGCATTTTAGAAATCGAATTTCTGTCTTTGTGCATTCAGGTCTGCGATATTTCAGCACCGTGAGGACAGGGTTTTTCGATGACTGCCATCAATCCGATTGAAGATACCGAAGCATTGAACGACAGGCTTGGCGAGCTCGACCTTGCCGGCCGATTGTCGCTGGCGGCGACCCTCGGCCATGCGGTGTTCACCACGAGCCTCGGCATCGAAGACCAGGTCATCACCGCCGAAATCGGCACCCACCGCTTCCCGATCGAGGTTTCGACCCTCCAGACCTGGCGCCTGTTTCCCGAGACGCTGGCGCTGATCGACGAGACGGAGAGCCGTTACGATATATCCATCCGGCGTTTCGAACCCGAGCAGAGCGATGTCGACGCCTTCGTGGCGCGATACGGGATGAACGGCTTTTATGAGAGCGTCGAGGCCCGCCATGCCTGCTGTGGTGTGCGCAAGGTTCTGCCGCTTGCCCGCGCACTGGCAGGCGCGACCATCTGGGTCACCGGCCTGCGCCGCGGTCAGTCCGCCAATCGCGCCGATACCCCGTTTGCCGAATACGATGCCGAGCGGCGTCTGCTGAAGATCAATCCGCTGGCCGACTGGGACATCGATCGCATCCGCGCCTACGTGGCGGACAATGCCGTACCGGTCAATCCGCTGCATGCACGCGGCTATCCGTCGATCGGCTGCGAGCCCTGTACGCGCGCCATCAAGCCTGGCGAACCCGAGCGCGCCGGCCGATGGTGGTGGGAAAACGACGAGACCCGCGAATGCGGCCTGCATGTCGCCGAAGATCCGGTCGTCGCTTCCTGAGACACCCTCGCAGCACTTCCCCATCCCGCCTTCAAAGACATTTCCTTTATTCCGGCCGCCCCAAGTGGTCGGCGACGACAGAGTTGGAATCCATCATGCCCGACAGCCGCCCGGATACGGAACTGAGCAATCCGCAGAGCATCAAGCCGCCGCTCGATCCGCATCTGAAAGCTCTTGAGAACGAATCCATCCACATCTTCCGGGAAGTGGCGGCGGAATTCGAGCGACCGGTGATGCTCTATTCGGTCGGCAAGGATTCGTCGGTGCTGCTGCATCTCGCCCGCAAGGCCTTCTATCCCGGGCGCGTTCCCTTCCCGCTGCTGCACGTCAATACCGGCTGGAAGTTCTCAGAGATGATCGCCTTTCGCGACAAGATTGCGAAGACCTACGATCTCGACCTGATCGAACACATCAATCCGCGCGGTGCGGAAGAGGGCATTACGCCTTTCACCCACGGATCGTCTGTCTTCACCGACATCATGAAGACGCAAGGGCTGCGGCAGGCGCTCGATGCCGGCAAGTTCGACGCTGCCTTCGGCGGCGCGCGGCGGGACGAGGAAGCCAGCCGCGCCAAGGAGCGCATCTACTCGTTCCGCACGCCCGATCACCGCTGGGACCCGCGCAACCAGCGCCCGGAACTCTGGGACATCTACAACGGCATGATCCGCCAGGGCGAGAGCGTGCGCGCCTTTCCGCTGTCGAACTGGACCGAAGTCGATATCTGGCGCTACATCCAGGCCGAGGACATTCCGCTGGTGCCGCTGTACTACGCCAAGAAGCGTCCTTTCGTCGAACGCGACGGCATGATGATCCTGGCCGAAGACCCAAGGCTCGAACTGCTTCCCGGCGAAGTGCGCCAGGAGGGCATGATCCGTTTCCGTACGCTCGGTGACTTCCCGCTGACCGGCGCCATCCGCTCCGAGGCGACCACGCTCGACGAGGTGATCGGCGAACTCGAGATTGCAACGGTTTCCGAGCGGCAGGGACGCGCGATCGACCGCGACCAGTCCGGCTCCATGGAAAAGAAGAAGCGTGAAGGATATTTCTGAGATGACCGCTGCAAACGTCCTCACCCTCCCAGTAGCCGAGCCGGCGAAAGCCGTGCGCGACAGCCGCCCCTTGCGCCTCATCACCTGCGGCAGCGTCGATGACGGCAAGTCGACGCTGATCGGTCGCCTGCTCTGGGACACCAAGGCCATCAAGGAAGACCAGGCCGCAACATTGCGTCGCGATTCCACCGGCAAGCAGAACGACCTCGGCCTGCCCGATTTCGCGCTGCTGCTCGACGGCCTGCAGGCCGAGCGCGAACAAGGCATCACCATCGATGTCGCCTACCGCTATTTTGCGACGGACAACCGCTCCTTCATCGTCGCCGACACGCCGGGCCACGAGCAGTATACCCGTAACATGGCGACCGGCGCCTCGACGGCAGACCTCGCCATCCTTCTGATCGATGCGCGTGTCGGCATTCTGGAGCAGACGCGCCGTCACGCGACGATCGCTTCGCTCCTCGGCATCAAGCAGTTCGTGCTGGCGATCAACAAGATCGACCTCACCAATTACGACCGCGCCGGCTTCGACAAGATCGCCCATGATTTCAAGGAATTTGCCGATACGCTCGGGATCAGGCAGATCACCACGATCCCGATGTCGGCACTGAAGGGCGAAAACGTCGTCTACTCCGGCGCCGCTTCGATGCCCTGGTATACGGGCCCGACGCTGGTCGAGGCGCTGGAGCTTGCCACCGTGCGCTCGTCGCAGGCGGTCGGCTTCCGCCTGTCGGTGCAACGCGTGTCGCGGCCCGGCGAAAGTTTCCGCGGCTATCAGGGTACGGTCGCCGGCGGCGCGGTCAAGCCTGGCGACAGTGTCATGATCCTGCCCTCGGGCATGGTTGCCAATGTCTCCAAGATCGTCACCTTCGACCTCGTTCGCAACGCAGCAGTTGCCGGCGATGCGATCACGCTGGTGCTCGACCGCCAGGTCGATGTGTCGCGCGGCGACATGATCGTCGCCATCGACAACCAGCCGCAGGTGGGCCTTTCCTTCGACGCGCAGATCGTGGCGCTGCAGCCGGAAGGCATTCATTCTGGCAAGCGCTACTGGCTGAAAAGCGGCAGCCGCCGCCAGCGGGTACAGGTCATGCCCGTCAGTCAGCTGGAGCTTAAAAGCGGCGCCTGGAACGCGGCAACCTCGCTGCCGATGAACGCCATTGGCAAGGTCC
>Ga0070670_100000422_pt1 | contig 34896 bp, 34 predicted proteins | sample KBSS63metaG_FD_64665 | JGI IMG/M metagenome (GOLD analysis project Ga0070670, IMG submission 64665) | Switchgrass rhizosphere microbial communities from Kellogg Biological Station, Michigan, USA - KBS S6-3 metaG | ecosystem: Host-associated > Plants > Roots > Rhizosphere > Soil ... | reverse complement strand
CCTCCCCTATCGGCCCGCTGCAACAGCGGCTGCCGGAATGGCGGCCCTTTTCATTTAGATTTTGAGAGAATGAGCGATGAAGCGCACCTTCCAGCCGAGCAACCTCGTCCGCAAGCGCCGGCACGGCTTCCGGTCGCGCATGGCCACCGTGGGCGGCCGGAAGGTTCTGAATGCTCGCCGCGCCCGCGGCCGCAAGAAGCTCAGCGCCTAACAATCCTTCGGAAACGTTCGGATTTTCTCGCTGCGAACGCCGGTAGGCGTGCGGCAATGCCCGGCTTTGTCCTTCTGGTTCGCGATCGCGACGACGGCGATATTTCAAAGCGCGTCGGTTTCACCGTCAGCAAGAAAGTCGGCAAGGCGGTTGTCCGCAATCGCATGAAGCGCCGCTTCCGGGCGCTCGCTCGCGAGATCATGCCAACTGCCGGTCACGCCGGATCCGACCATGTCATGATCGGTCGCTCCGCAGGAATCGAGCGCGAGTTCGCACTGCTGCGGCAAGACCTCACGCGCGCGCTGGAGAAGACGCGTCCGTGATCGCCAAACTGCTCATCCTCATTGCCAAAGGGTGGCAGAGGGGCCCTTCGCAGATCCTGCCGCCCAGCTGCCGCTATCAGCCAAGCTGTTCGGCCTATGCGATCACCGCAATTCAACGCTATGGAGCCGCCCGTGGCGGGTGGCTCGCACTAAAGCGGATCATGCGCTGCCATCCATGGGGTGGTCAGGGGCACGATCCTGTTCCCTAATTTTTGACCGGTTCCCTAAGTCGAGGATCATAAGTGAACGAGAATAAGAACCTGATCCTCGCGGTCGTGCTGAGCGCGCTCGTGCTCCTGAGCTGGGGCTTCCTGTCCGAGAAGTTCATGCCGGCGAACCCGCCTTCGACGAAAGTCGAGAACGGGAAGGTCCAGCCGATTCCCCAGCCGCAAGCCGGGCCGGTGCCGACTACTACGCCCGCGCAGCTACGCGACCGAGCCGCGGTTTTAGGCGAGTCCCCGCGCGTCCGCATCCAGACACCGAGCCTTCAGGGCTCAATCAATCTCAAGGGCGCTCGGATTGACGATCTCGTCCTTGTCCGTCAGCGGCAGAGCATCGCCAAGAATTCGCCCCCGGTTCGCCTCCTTTCACCGGGCGGGGCGGCGAACGCCTATTTCGCGTCCTTCGGCTGGAGTGGCCAAGGCGTGCAGGCACCGCCTGCCGACGCCGTTTGGACCGCCAGCGCGCCGGTTCTTCAGCCCGGCCGGCCGGTGACCCTAAGCTGGTCGAACGGCGGACCCAATTTCGAGATCGTCATCTCGGTCGACGAGAATTATCTTTTCACCGTACAGCAGCGGGTCTCCAATGCGACCGGCAACGCTGTTGCAGTTCGGCCCTTCGGCCTCATCAGCCGTGCAGAGAAGTCTCCCGACAAGGATAGCTGGACCGTTCATGTTGGTCCGATCGGAGTGTTCAACGGCGCCGCCAACTATGACGTCAATTGGAAGACGCTCGACGAAAACGCGGCTGGAGAGAAGTTTAGCTCAAGCGGCGGCTGGCTCGGCTTCACCGAGCATTATTGGCTGACCGCGCTCGCGCCAGCCGGAAACACCAGCTTCGCTGCAAACTTCCGCAAGGCCCCAAGCGGCGCGTATCAAGCGGACTACTCCGACGCCCCGGTCATCGTCCCGCCCGGCAAGACCATCACCACCGAGACAAAGCTCTTCGCGGGCGCCAAGGAAAAGGCGCTTCTCGATCAGTACGAGAACCAGGGCATGACAAAGCTGTCCAAGGCGATCGACTGGGGTTGGTTTGAATGGTTCATGCGACCGATCTTCGACCTGCTGAACTGGCTATTCCATCACATTGGCAACTTCGGCGTAGCAATCATTTGCCTCACGCTGATCGTGCGCGGCCTCATGTTCCCGATCGCCCAGAAGCAGTTCCAGTCGATGGCCGCGATGCGCAAGCTTCAGCCGAAGATGAAGGCCATCCAGGAGCGCTACAAGGACGACAAGCCGAAGCTTCAGCAGGAGATGATGAAGCTCTATCAGGAGGAGAAGATCAATCCGGCAGCGGGCTGCCTTCCGATCCTCCTTCAGATCCCGATCTTCTACGCGCTGTACAAGGTGCTGCTGGTCAGCGTGGAGATGCGGCACCAGCCCTTCATCCTGTGGATCAGAGACCTGTCGGCTCCCGACCCGCTGACTCCGATCAACCTGTTCGGCCTGCTCCACTTCACGCCGCCGGCCTTCCTGGCGCTCGGCCTGCTCCCGATCCTGCTGGGCATCACCATGTGGCTGCAGTTCAAGCTGAACCCGGCGCCAATGGATCCGACGCAGCAGCAAATCTTCGCAATCATGCCGTGGGTCATGATGTTCGTGATGGCGCCCTTCGCCAGCGGGCTGCAGCTTTACTGGGTCACCAGCAACGTCCTGACGATTCTGCAACAATGGTGGCTGTACAAGAAGTACGGTCTGCACTTCGCGGACACGCACCCGGCGACGACGTGAACGAGGAAGGCGACAGCAAGGAACTTGCCGAGCGCGCCCGCAAGCTCTTTGCGGGACCGGTCGATTTCCTGAAGTCCGCACCAGGGCTGAAGTTTCTTCCCGATGCGGAGGCGCCGGAGATCGCCTTAGCCGGTCGCTCGAACGTCGGGAAGAGTTCGCTCCTGAACGCGCTGACGAACCGCAAGGGCCTCGCGCGGACGTCGAACACGCCCGGCCGTACGCAGGAATTGAACTTCTTCGACGTCGGGCGCCCGCCACAGATCAGGCTGGTGGACATGCCTGGCTACGGTTTCGCGGAGGCACCGAAGGATCTGGTAAAGCGCTGGCGCTTCCTGGTGAACGATTTCCTGCGGGGCCGGGCGGTGCTCCGCCGTGCATTCGTGCTCGTGGATTCGCGGCACGGCCTGAAACCCGTCGACGTCGAGATCATGGACATGCTCGACGGCGCTGCGCTGAACTACCAGCTGGTTTTGACCAAGGCGGACAAGATCAAGCCGACCCTGCTGGCCGAGGTCGTCGAGCAGACCGCTGCGCAATCTGCTAAACACCCGGCTGCGCATCCGCACCTGATCGCTACGTCGAGCGAAACCGGCCTGGGGATTGCCGAGTTACGAACGGCGATCCTCGAAGCGGCAACAACCTAGGAGGGAGCCACTTGCTCAAGCTCATCATCGGCAACCGCGCTTATTCCAGCTGGTCCATGCGCGGCTGGCTCGCAGCCAAGCAGTCCGAGGAAGAGTTCGAAGAACTGGTCGTCCCTATGTTCGACGACGAGTGGGAGAAGAGGCGCGAGGGAGACGAATTCGCCCCGTCACTCGGAAAGGTCCCGATTCTCTGGGATGATGACTGTGTCGTTTGGGACAGCCTGGCGATCATTGAGTTTCTGGCAGATCGCGTCGGGCGCGAGAAATACTGGCCGGAAGATGTGAAGGCGCGAGGAATGGCGCGTTCGATGGCAGCCGAGATGCATTCCGGTTTCGCCAACCTCCGCCGCGAGCTTCCGATGAATGTTCGAAAGAGCTTCCCGACGCGCGATCTCTCGAACGAAGTCCGCAACGAGATCAATCGTATCCTGCAGCTATGGGCCCAGGCTCGGGCGCGTTTCGGCGGGACCGGCGACTATCTGTTCGGAGACTGGTGCGCCACGGACATCATGTACGCCCCAGTCGTGACGCGCTTCATCACTTATTCGATCCCCGTGCCCCGCTTCGCCGAGCTTTATATGAAGGCAGTTCTTTCCCACCCGCACGTCATGGAATGGATCGACAAGGCCCAGGACGAGCCCTGGGTCATCGAGCAGTACGAGGTCGAAAAGGCCGCCTAAGACCCCGACCCCTTAGCCGAGCCGCTCGGTATCGTAGGGCGTTCCATCCTTGCGATAGTAAGCGCCGTCATCGAACATCATGTCGATGTCGCTATAGCCACCCTTGCCGCGCGGGCCGGCGCTAATCGCGATAAAGCTGCAAGGCTGATCCGATCGATTGACCAGATGATGCCCATTGGTGCTGCCCTTGGCCCACGCGAGAACATCGCCCGGTCCCACCTCGGTCTCGCCATCGTCTTCGATCAGCACAGCATGACCCGTCAGCATCACGACCAGCTCGTCTTCGCTATCGTGCCAGTGTCGTTGGCTCGACCATGCTCCGGGATCGAGCGTCACATGACTCGCTCCCATCTCGCTGAGCCCAGCAACTGGCGCGAGACGGCGGTACCAGCGGCCGGCGACCTGTTCGTGAAAAGGCGGCGGGTAGCCCGTCCGGTTCACTTGCTCGATCGCATCAAGGTCCACCTTGGGCATCCACTTCTCCTTTGCTACGCGACGCTATGGCCGTTTCCATCGACCCAATCGCTCTTGCTCGCGACCTGATCAACTGCCCAAGCGTGACTCCGGCGCGCGGCGAGGTCTTCGACGTGCTCGAGCGGGCTCTTCAGCCGCTCGGCTTTACCATCCACCGCTGGGTTCTCGGCGAGCCGCCGGACGGCCCGACCGAGAATATGGTCGCGATTCGCGGCTCAGGCGGCCCGCATTTCGGCTTCGCGGGCCACCTCGACGTCGTTCCGCCAGGCGAAGGCTGGACAAGCGATCCCTTCGACACGGTCATCGAGAACGGCGTGCTCACGGGACGGGGAGCTGCTGACATGAAGAGCGCCATCGCCGCCTTTGTCGCTGCCGCTGCTCGCATGGCACCGGATACCGGAACGACGTCGCTGCTCATCACTGGCGATGAGGAAGGCTATGCGACCTACGGCACTCCGCGGATCATCGACTGGCTGAACGAAAGGCAAATCCGCCCCGACATGATCCTGATCGGCGAGCCGACCTCCGTCGATCGCCTCGGCGACACGGTGAAGATCGGTCGGCGCGGATCGGTCAACATGTGGATCGACGTTCCCGGTACCCAGGGCCACGTCGCCTACCCTCACCGTGCCGACAATCCGGTCCCCAAATTAGCGCGGGTGGTGCAGGCCTTAGAAGCAGTGCACCTCGACGACGGAACCGACGCATTCCCTCCTTCCAACCTGGAATTCACGGCGGTCAGTACTCCTACACAGGCGAGCAACGTTATCCCGGCGTCGGCGACGGCTCAGCTCAACATCCGCTTCAACAATCTGCACCGCGGCGCCGATCTAGTGCGCATGGTCGAGGAAATCGCTGAGCGTGAGGCACCCGGCTCGACGGTTCGCGCGCGCATTTCCGGAGAGGCTTTTCTGACCCCTCCAGGCCGGCTCTACGACGTGATCGTCGAAGCCATCCAGGAGGAAACGGGTACAGCGACGGAGCTCTCGACCAGCGGCGGAACATCCGATGGCCGCTTCCTGATCCAACTCTGTCCGGTCGTGGATTTTGGCCTGCCCAACGCCACGATGCACAAGCTCAACGAAAGCGCTGCCGTCCAGGACATTGAGGTGCTTGCGAACATCTACGAGCGAGTTTTGCGGAAGGTGTTTGGCTAAGCGCTGCCTCGCGGATTTGGAACAATCAGGGAATGCGGGAATTCGGCTTCCGGCAATTCCATCGGAGGCTTGTATGCGTTCCGCTTTATTGTGGCTGATCGGCGTTCCGATCCCGCTGATCCTGCTTCTCGCATTCTGCACGCATCATCTCTGATGCACGCGCCACTCGTGGCGTTCCTAGGCGACGGACCTGACTGAACCGGGCACGGCGTCGCGCGTCCAGTCGAGATACTCGCCCTCGAACATCGGTTCGGCGAACACATATCCCTGGACCGTATGGCAGCCCATGGCCCGAAGAATGTCGGCTTGCGCAGCAGATTCAACCGCTTCGGCCACGATCTCGCAACCAACGCCCTCGATGAGTTTCATGACCGCTTGGACGATCACACGCGCCTTCTCGGAGCTCTCAATGTCCTCGATCAGGGAAGAGTGAAGCTTCACGCGATCAATCGGCAGCGCTCGCAGGCGAGCAAGGTTCGAATACCCTGTTCCGAAGTCGTCTATCGAAATGCGCGCGCCGTCACGGCGAAGAGCCGCAATCTCGGCAATGACAGTGTCATTCGCTTTCATCGCAGCGCTCTCGGTGAATTCCAGCTCGACGGTTGACAGCGGGACGCCCTCGTCCGCGAAAACGCGACGGAGCCGTGCAAAGAAATCGTGACGGTCGAGCTGCCTCGGGCTGATGTTGAAGCTGAGACGCCGCGCATGGCCCTCGCGAAGCCAGCTGCCCAGGGTCGAGGCGACCTCGGCAATGACCCACTCGCCAATCTCGGCGATGAGGCCGGTACTCTCCGCAACCTGAATGAATGTGCCCGGCGCGCGCAGTCCCTCCTTTGGATGGTTCCATCGCAGCAGCGCCTCGGTGCCGACCAGTTCGCCACTCACCAGGCTTAGCTGCGGCTGGAACACGAGCATGAACTCACCGCGCTGGCACGCTTCCGTCAGCGACTTCTCCGTGTCGACCTTGCGCTGATGCTCGGCAGCAAGCTCATCGTCGAAGAGGCAGTGCTGCCCGCCGCCAAGCGCCTTAGCGCGATACATGGCTATGTCGGCCGCCCGCATGAGGGATTCGACGGTCGTTCCGTGATCCGGGCAAAGGGCGACGCCGATCGACGCGCCAATGTCTACGCTATGCCCGTAAAGCTCGAACGGCTCGGAGATTGTCGTCGCAATTCGGCGAGCAACCCGTTCGATTTCCTCCGTCGAGGTCACCTCGGGGAACAATAGAGTGAACTCGTCGCCGGCCAGGCGTGCTAGCAGCGGGCGTTTGCAGGAGTTCTCGGCAATCTCAGCAGTGACCACGACCCGCAGACGATTTGCGACCATGATGAGCAACTGGTCTCCGCGCGCATGACCAAGACTGTCGTTTACCGTCTTGAACCGATCCAGGTCGACGAACAGCATCGCCGAACGGCTTCCCGGCGATGCTCCACCAAGAAGCCGGTCCGCTTCGGACCGAAAGTGCAGCCGGTTCGGCAAGGAAGTGACGGGATCGTACATGCCCAGGGCCTGGGCATTCTCGATTGAGCTGCGGACCTCCGAGAAAAGGGTATCAACCGCTGCGGCGACTTCCGGCATGTTCCGCCGCACGATCGCCGGCGGCGGAGAGATGAGGTCGCCATCCTCGACGGCCAGCAGGCGGTCACCAAGCGCCGCAAGGGCCCGCGCATTCTCGCTGTTGGGGCGCTCCGACGCCAAATAGCTGATGAGAAGGCAGAAGCCCCCTGCGGTAATGGAGGCAGCAATCTGCTCTGGCAGTTCCTTGACGTAGATGAAGACTGCTAGCGAGAAGACGAAAGAGGCCAGTCCCGCCGCGCCCGAAAGCAGGGCGTTGCTTATCTTCTGGACTGTCCCGTGTTTCATTGGCCGCGCGCATCCCGAGCGAAGGCAAGTCGCCGTCTGAACGGCACTAAATGGGCACGGTTAATTAAGGGTGCTGTGAAAAGGTTACCGGCGCCTGAGCACTATATAAAGACTCCCGCCGCCGCCGTGCCGGGGATGTGCTCCGCGAACCGCGGCAATCCTGGGGGCGTGGCGTGAGACGGCCAGCCAGTCGTGGACGGCAGCACGGATCTTGCCCCTTTGGACTGGCGGCTCGCCGGAACGATGGTGCCCAGTCACAAGCAGAATGACGCGGTCCCCGGCGCTCTCCGCCTGCTCCAGTGAGCGGTCGATCGCCCGCCACGCACTGTCGAGGTTGTGACCGTGAAGATCGACGATGCGGTCCGGCTGGATGATTCCAGACCGGAGCTTCCGATCCCAGGTTCCATCAAGGGTCGTTCCCGGTCCCGTCGGCCTGGCAGGCGCCGCAACCAGTGCCGCTGCTGGCACGCTTTGCTTGCCCGCGATCATTGGAGTTGCCGATTGAACCGGCGGAGGATTTTGTTTTGCGTCAACCGGCTCGCGGGAGAGTGGTCTGATCGTCGCAGTCACCCGCGCCCAGAGCTCAGATTCCTCAGGGCTGAGTGAGCGGGGCATCGGGCTGCGAAACGCGCTGTTGCACGCTGCCCTTCGGCACGAGGATCATAGCGATTCCGGAAGACGACATGCCGCCGGCTATGCGTGTCGCATCCTCGCCCGCGCCCCAGAACGTGTCGAAGCGGTTTGCGCCCTTGATTGCGCCGCCGGTGTCCTGGGCCACCCAGAAGCCGTAAATCTCGGGACGATCCGCCGCGATAAAGACTGGTGCTCCCAAAGGAACGAAGTTCGGGTCCGCAGCAACGGTCGCCCTTGGCGTCACAGGCACGTTGATCGCCCCGAGCGGACCAAGACCCGTCAGCTCCTTGAAGAAGATGTACGACAAATTCTCCCGCATGAGCTCGCGCCCTTGGTCGGGCTGCGAACGCATCCATGCCTTGATTGCCTGCATGTTCGTCCCGCCGGCAGGAAGCACGCCGCGCTCGCGGAGCAAGCGGCCGATGGCGACATATTCGCGGCCGTTCTGATCCGCGTACCCTAGCCGCATGACGCCGCCATCCGGGAAGCGGACTCGCCCGGACCCTTGAATCTCAAGGAAGAAGAGGTCGATAGGATCGGCGGCCCAGGCTAGGATCGGTGCCTTGTTAGCAAGCGCCCCGTCCTCGATTTCCGCACGTGTGTGGTAGAGAGTGCAGACGCCTGTCTCGTCAACGCGCCCCCTGCCCGTGCCGCCGTCAGGGCGTGTGCAGCGGGTAAGATCCGCTGGAACGCCATGAATCGGAACATAGCCGGGCTGCTGTGTTCGCGAGCCGGTGATCTCTGGCTCATAATAACCGGTGGCAAACGCCTTCCCATTGCCGACGCTGACCCAATCGAACCGATCCCGGAAGAAGGCGGTCGCATCTGCAGCTGCGATGGTCTGCGCTTCGGCGCAAACGCTGGCCCAGGACGATGCCGTCGTGAGGCCGGACCGATCCTGACGTCGCACAACAACAGGACAGCTCGTCCGAAAAGCCTCCAATGCCCGGCGGGCGTCGATCTGATTCACGAAATCGGGAACGGCAGCGAGAGCGACGCCGGCGGCAATCGCGTTGGCCGGCGGTGGCGGTAAGACAACAACCGGAGCAGGAGGCGGCGCAGGTGCAGGAGTCACCACAGGAGCCGGCACTTCAGCAGGCTTCGTGGCGCAAGCAGCAACGAAAAGGGACGAAGCGAGCGCGAACGCTCGTAGCGCGAACCTCACTCTTCCTCGTCGGTCTCGATCAGAACCCAGTTCGGATCGCGCGAGCCGATGACTCGCTTGAAAGTCCACAGATCGCGGGTCTGCACCGCATCGCTTAGGGATCCGGCGACAACTTCGCCTTCGCGATTGCGGGTAACCGCTGCAATGTCGGCTTCGAACCGTACCGTCACGACTGCCGCATCGCGGTCCGCCGAAGCCGCGGTGATCACAGCCTGCTCGACATTGACAAGCCGGTTATCGAGAACGAGGCCGTCCTTTTCCCGCTGCTCAATTGCGGACGAAAAGGTCTCGAAGACATGATCGTCGGCGTGCGGTCGAAGCGCCGCCGAGTCGCCTTTCCAATAGGCCTCGAGGACCACTTGATAGGCCGACTTCGCGCCTTCGAGAAAGCGACCGACATCAAAGCTGGGATCCGCGGCAAGAAGGGCCCGAACGCCTGGACCGGCCGTTGGCAGATAGGCCAAGTCCGAGCCGTCACTGACGCTCGGTTGGACCGTCGTGGGGCGATTTACTCGAGGTTCGACGACTGCTTCAGGATCGGCAGCCTTGAGAATCGGTTGCTGCTCATGCCCGGTGCGCTCTCCGAGAACGCTGTAGAGCCTCAGGCCAATGAACAATGCCACCAGTGCGAGGATGACGATTACGGTCAACTCTTCAGTTCCGATCCTTTGACGTTCAATGTGCGAACATAGTGCGCAAGGCCGCCATATTCAAAGCCCGCCTTTCGTCCTGTCGCCGCCATTGCACGCCCGTTGGGCGACTGCTAGTCGCGCTCCACGCGAAACGCTCGCGGGCCCAGGCGGGTCCGCCGCTCCCAATCGATTGAGGCAAAACAAACATGGCCGATCAGGATTTACTGAACTCCGGAAACGGCTCCGGAGAAGCGAACGAGGGTCCGCAGGCGGCAACCCTCGCCCAATATATCAAAGACTTGTCGATCGAGAATCCCAACTCGCCCCAGGTTTATCAGTGGCAGGAGCAGCCTCGCGTCGATGTTCAGTTCAACATCGATGTCGCCCGCGTTTCGGACGAAGTGCACGAGGTTGTGATCAAGCTGGAAGTCTCCGCGCGTTCAGACAGCGGCGTCCAGTTCCTGGTCGAGCTGAGCTACGCCGGCCTGTTCGGCCTCCGGAACTTCCCGGAGGAAGCGATGGGTCCGTTCCTGCTGGTCGAGGCTCCCCGCCTGCTCTTCCCCTTCGCCCGTCAGATCATCGCCGATTCGACGCAGAACACCGGCTTCCCGCCGCTGCTCCTTGACGGGATCGATTTTGGTGCTGCCTATGTTGCCCAGCTCCAGGCGCAGCAAGCGCAAGGCGGGGATGGCGGCGAGACCGCGGAACCGACCGAAGAGACTCCAATCAACTGACCTCGGAAGTTCGGGGGTAGTCCGCCGATGAACCTGATCAAGGCGACCGGGACGATTGGCGGGCTGACGCTCGTCAGCCGCATAGCGGGCTTTGCCCGTGAAATGCTCATGTCGCGAGTCATGGGCGCAAGCTGGCAGGCAGACGCTTTCTTCGTTGCCTTCCGGCTGCCGAACACGTTTCGGAGGCTGTTCGGCGAGGGCGCGTTCTCGGCCGGTTTCGTGCCGCTCTACAGCCAGCGGCTGCAGGGGGAGAACGGCGAAGCTGAAGCGAAGAACTTCAGCGAGGAAGTGCTGGCGGTCTTTCTGCCAACCCTGATCCTCTTCACGTTGGTCTTCGAAGTGGTCATGGGGCCCTTCGTTTTCCTGATCTCGGGCTATCATTCGGAAAAGCTCGAACTGGCGACGCTCCTGACGCGGATCACCTTCCCTTACTTGTTGCTGATCAGCCTGGTTTCGCTCTTCTCGGGCATTCTGAACAGCCTGGCACGATTCACGGCCGCGGCATTCGCTCCCGCGCTCCTGAATCTCGCGATGCTGTCGGCTCTGGTCTTCGTGCCGGTCGGAGGAACGACGACGGCCTATGCGTTGGCGGTCGCGGTCACGATCGGCGGATTGTTCCAGCTCGCCCTGCTTCTCGGAGCCTGCAAGCGCGCGGGAATTGTCCTGAAGCTTCGTCGCCCGCGGATGACCCCAGGCGTGCGCCAGTTCGTGCGCGTGGTCGTTCCTGCCACCTTGGGCGCCGGCGTCTATCAAATCAGTGCCTTTATCGACACTTTCTTCCTGACGCGCATCGGCACCGGTGCGATGAGCTATTTCAACTATGCGGATCGGCTGAACCAATTGCCCTTAGGGGTGATCGGCGCCGCGCTGGGCACAGCCATCCTGCCGCAAGTCAGCAAACATGTCGGGGCAAACGAACCGGCCATGGCCGCTCGCGTCCAGGGGCAGGCGGCCGAGCTTGCCATGTTGTTGTGCCTGCCGGCCGCGCTGGCCCTTGCCGTCAGCGCTCACCCCCTCGTCTCGGCCCTTTTCCAGGGCGGCCGCTTCACGCCTGAGGACGCACGGCTGACTGCCCTTACGCTCTCGATCATCGTTCTCGGACTGCCCGCCTACGTCCTTGTGAAGGTCCTCACACCCGGTTTCTACGCTCGGCAAGACACGGCGACGCCGGTTAAGATCGCCTGCTTCGTCCTGATCGCGACGGTCGTGCTCAACTTCATTCTCATCCCACCGTTCGGAATCGCCGGACTCGCATGCGCAATTGCGATCACTTCCTGGCTCAACTGTATTATCCTCTACGTCATCCTGCATCGCCGAGGTCACTTCCGTATCGAAGGCTGGCTGGCGTCTCGCGTGATCCGCCAGCTGATCGCAGGCGCCTTGATGGTGGCGGCGCTGTACGGGATCCGGATGCTGCTCGGAGGCTGGTTCGATGGCTCGGTTGGGAAGCGCATGGCCGGAGTGGTCGCGTTGGTTGGCGGCGGAATGGCGGTTTATTTCCCGGCAGTCTGGGTTCTCGGCGGCACGGATCGAGAAGAATTGAAGTCGCTCTTCAAGCGGAGGAGGCCGTACACCGATGTCGGCTGATCGTGCGATGCGCGTCGTTTCGGGCATCCAGCCCACGGGCGGGCTTCATCTTGGCAATCTGCTCGGTGCCATCCTTCGCTGGGTTCGCATGCAGGAGGAGGCGGAATGCCTCTTCTTTCTCGCCGATCTCCACGCGCTGACCGTTGACGTAAACCCGAACGAACTGCGTTCAAACATTCGCGAAATGGCTGCGGCGCTGATTGCGAGCGGCATCGATCCTGCCAAGTCGGTCCTGTTCCAGCAGAGCGCGATCCCGGCGCACGCGGAACTCGCCTGGATCCTGCAGTGTACGGCCCGGATGGGCTGGCTGGAGCGCATGACCCAGTTCAAGGAGAAGAGCGGCAAGCATAAGGAGCGCTCTAGCGTCGGTCTCTTCACGTATCCCGTGCTTCAGGCTGCCGACGTGCTTCTGTACCGCGCGACTCACGTTCCCGTCGGCGAGGATCAGAAACAGCATCTCGAGCTTGCGCGCGACATTGCACAGAAGTTCAACAACGACTTCGACGTTGAGCTTTTCACCCTGCCCGAGCCGTACATACCGAGCGGCGCGGCCGCCCGCGTGATGAGCCTTCGTGACGGCAAGGCGAAAATGTCCAAGTCGGACGAGTCCGACATGAGCCGGATCAACCTCACGGACAGCGATGATTTGATCGCGCAAAAGATCCGCAAGGCCAGGACGGATGCCGAGGCTTTGCCGGACGATCCCGCCCTCCTCGATGGGAGGTCAGAAGCAAAGAACCTTGTCGGTATCTATGCCGCGGTCGCCGACGAGACGGTCGAGCAGGTCCTTGCCCGCTTTGCCGGTCAGGGGTTCGGCGCATTCAAGCCGGCCCTGGCGGACGCACTTGTAGGCTTGCTGAAGCCGCTGCGTACTCGTCTCGAGGAATTGCGCAACGATCCCGCCGAGCTCGATCGGATCCTTGCGGACGGATCTGCACGAGCGGCAGAGCTTGGGGCTCCGATCCTCAAGGAAGCGTACAGGGCCGTGGGCCTCGGTCGATAGGCCGTCCGCCGCGTGAGGCGCTCGCTTCATCGACAGTTCAGCACTCCTCGCTTAAGAGCCCAAACACAAAGGCTTTTTGGCTTCGAAGGTGTAAATATGCGTATTCAAAGGCTTGCCGCCGCCGCGGCGCTTGGCGTGGCGGCCGCCGCCGTATCTGGTTGTGCAACCGGACTGCCGACAAACGTCACCCGCTATTCTACGGCAATTCCGCAAGGACAGAGCTTCTACGTGGTGCCGGCCGACGGCATGCTGCGCGGACTGGAGTTCAATAACTTCGCGTCGCTCGTGTCTCAGCAAATGATCGCTCGCGGTTACCGGCAGGCTCCAAGCACCGCCTCCGCCGACATGCTCGTCAAGATCGGCTACGGGGTCGACCACGGAACGCAGCACATTTCAGTGGACCCGTTCTATGGCTCCAGCCCCTATTACGGCGGCGGATTCTATGGACGTCCGTACTGGGCCCGTTTCGGCTATCGGGGCTACTATCGCTCGCCCTTCTACTGGGGCTGGGATGACCCGTTCTGGTATGGCTCGCCGTACGGCGGCGCTCGGGAATACACTGTGTACCAGAGCGAGTTGAACCTCGGCATCGTGCGTCGCATCGACAATGCGCCCCTTTTCGACGGCCGCGCGATGGCGCGCTCCGAGACCGACGAGCTCGGGACCCTGGTTCCGAACCTCGTCGAGGCGATGTTCACTGACTTCCCCGGTGAAAACGGCAAAACGGTGAAGATCACCATTCCGGCGCGAAAGCGCGCTTGAGCTGAAGAAGAAAGGCCCGGCTGGATCGCTCCAACCGGGCCCTTTCTCCGGCCGTTGGGCGGCCGAATCCCCCCACCCTCGATCAGCCTTCGAGTTGCCTCGTCAGCAGTCGAATATCTGCGTCCAGCTCAGCGTCGCTGGCCCGCAGCTTTTCTATCTGGCGCACGGCATGGATCACGGTCGTGTGATCGCGTCCACCGAAGCGGCGTCCGATGTCGGGAAGCGACTTCGGTGTCAGCTGTTTCGACAAATACATCGCAACCTGGCGCGGGCGAGCAACCTCGCGGGCTCGACGCGCCGAAGTCATCTCAGCCTTACGGATGCGGTAATGCTCTGCGACCTGCGCCTGGATCTCGTCGATCGTAATCCGGCGCTGGTTCGCGCGAAGAACGTTCGCAAGCACTTCCTCGACGAAGGCCACGTCGATCGGGCGGCCCGTCATCATCGCATAAGCGGCGATCCGGTTGAGCGCGCCTTCCAGCTCGCGAATGCTCGACGTCACTCGACGAGCCAGGAACTCCACGACGTTGCGCGGCATGTCCACGGCCGGAAGTGCAGCAAGCTTCGTCTCAATAATGTTGAAGCGCAGTTCGAAGTCGGCCGAATTTATGTCGGCGACAAGACCCCAGGACAGGCGGGACAGGATGCGCGGGGCAATTCCGTCGAGATCCTGAGGAGCGCGATCCGACGTGATTACCAGTCGCCGACCGGCGGTGATGATCTCGTTCATCGTGTGGAAGAATTCCTCCTGCGTGGAATCCTTGCCCGCAATGAACTGGACGTCGTCAATCAGCAGCAGATCGGCATTCCGAAGCCGCTGCTTGAAACCGATCGTGTCGTTTTCTTTCAGCGCGCGGATGAACTCGACCATGAACTTTTCGGCGGACATCGAGACAACTCGTGCCGAGCGGTTCTGCGACAGAAAAGCGTGGCCGATCGCGTGCAGCAGGTGGGTCTTGCCGCGACCCGTGCCGCCATGGATGAACAATGGGTTGAAGCTGACCGTCTTCGCGGTTGCAAGCGTACGAGCAGCAGTCGCGGCAACCTCGTTCGCCTTGCCGATCACGAAAGTCTCGAACCGGTAACGCGGATCGAAGTTCGGCGCGGAAGGGTCACGACCCCGGGCAGCCGGCTCCGGCGCTTCTTCCAAGATCAGGAGCGGAGTGGGTCTCGGAGCATCGGTGCCGGCGATGATGCGGATTTCGCGGACAAGCGGCAAAGTTGCTTTCCATGCGAGTGCCAACCTGTCGCCGAAGTGTGAGCGCACCCAGTCGGCCATGAACTGACTTGGCATGATGAGATCGAGGGCACCGCTGTCCGGATCGAACTCGCCAAGCGACGCAGGCTTCAGCCAGCCGTCGAATGTGCGTGCTCCAAGATCGCGACGAAGTCCTGTCCGGATAGAGTCCCATGCAGCCTCGAGCGGTGCGGCGACCTGCGCTTCCATCCGCTCCTGGCACGAGTCCGAACGTCCCTGCACTGGCTCGCGCCTCCCTGACCTACCCCGATGCGAGAGACAAAAAGCGAGCCACACGGCCAACGCGAGTCGGACGCCTTTGGGTTCTTTTCTCTCTAGCCCCCCGGCGCAGATTCGCGTCCGGAAAGATCGTTTTGGAATTGTGGAGCGAGCGATACAAGCGCGTTTTTTCACATGATTGAAATAATCAGCCTTGACACCGCAAACATGGCAGTTTTCCGTGCGAATGGCGGAAAACTGCGGTTTTTTCGGTAATTTAATCGTTAACTTTCCTGCGAATCGCGGGAATTGCTGCATTTTTCTTACGGGACAAAACAAAGGGCCGCCGGCAATGCCGACGACCCCGTCTCAATGCGATACTAAGGCTGTTTCTCAGCCCAGGGCCGCAACCCTCTTGGCCAAACGCGAAAACTTCCGCGATGCCGTATTTTTGTGAATAACGCCGCGGGCGACTCCGCGAGCGATCTCCGGCTGAGCCTGACGAAGCGCATTCGCAGCTTCGTCCTTCTTGCCGGCCGCAACCGCCGACTCGACGGCCTTGATGAAGGACCGGATACGGCTGATTCGGCTGTGATTGATGGCTGCGCGCCTATCGTTGCGGCGGATGCGCTTTTTGGCTTGCGGCGTGTTAGCCATGTTCTTCCTCTAAAACCCTGTGGCTCAATGAAAAAGCGGCGCGTAGCCAAGAGGCCGCGCCGACGTGACCGGTCCCCTAGCGGGAGAGGTCCGAATCGTCAACCGTCACCGCTGACAGCTTGGGCAGTAGAAGGTCGATCGACCGCCCTGAACGATTCGTCGGACAGTGCCGCCGCAAGCGCACGGCTTCCCCTCGCGATCATAGACGGCGAATGTCTTCGAGAAATAGCCCAACTCTCCATCGGGCGACGCAAAATTGCGAAGAGTCGACCCGCCGGCTTCGATTGCCTCAGTGAGGACGTCCTTGATCGCAACTACGAGCTTCCTGAGTCGGTCCAGCGAAACAGAGCCGCCCGCCCGTTTGGGATGGATGCGGGCGCGATAGAGCGCCTCGCAGACATAAATGTTGCCCAGGCCCGCAACGATCCTTTGGTCGCCGAGGAGCAGCTTGATTGCTGCCGTGCGTCCCGCAAGCCGACGTTGCAGTTCCTTGGGATCGAGGCCGAAGGGCTCCGGCCCAAGCGCCTTGAACGCCGGCCATTCATTCAACTCATCTGTAGAAACGAGATCGACTGAGCCAAATCGGCGGGGGTCGTTCAATGCGAGACGATTGCCTTCGTCCGTCTCGATCAGGAGGTGGTCATGCTTGCCTAGTTCGGCATGATCGATTCGCCAGCTTCCCGACATGCCCAAGTGGAAGACCATCGTATCGTGGCGGTCCGTATGGATGAGGCCATATTTTGCGCGTCGTCCGAGCCCCGTGACTTTCGCTCCGGTCAGCCGCTGTCCAAGATCCTTGGGGAAGGACCGCCGCAAATCCGCGCGCCGCGCCTCTACTCGGGCGATCCGGCGCCCTTTGAGAACGCGCTCAAGCCCACGCACGGTGGTTTCGACTTCAGGAAGTTCCGGCATGAAATCGTCATTGCGAGGAACGAAGTGACGAAGCAATCCAGCGGCGTGAGTCTGGATTGCTTCGCTCCGCTCGCAATGACGAAAAGAGACGGCTAGAGCCGCGCAGCATGTCGCAGAAAGTCAGTTTCGGTGAGGAGCTTGTAAGCCCCGAAGAGAAGACGCGCCGCGTTGGCGAGGTCTTCAGCTCGGTCGCTCGCCGCTACGACCTGATGAACGATCTCATGTCGGGCGGAATGCATCGCATCTGGAAGGACCGCTTCGTTGCCCGCGTGAAGCCGCGCGCCGGCGAACACATACTCGATATGGCGGGCGGCACGGGCGACGTCGCTTTCCGAATGGCTCGACGCGGAGCCTTTGTCACGGTTTCCGATATCAATGCCGACATGCTGGAAGCAGGAAAGCAGCGCCCGCAGGCGCACGAGCTGAACATGGAATGGAAGGTCGAGAATGCAGAGGCGCTGACCTTCACCGATGGAATGTTCGATGCCTATACCATTGTCTTCGGGATCCGGAACGTGACGGACATTCCCGCGGCGCTGAACGAAGGACATCGCGTGCTGAAGCGCGGAGGACGCTTCTTCTGCATGGAATTCTCGTCGAGCGACTGGCCAGGCTTTGCGCAGCTTTACGATCGCTGGGCGGACAAAGTGATCCCGAAGCTTGGCAAGGCGTTTGCTGACGACGAGGCTAGCTACAAATATCTTGTCGAATCGATCCGGCGCTTCCCGCGTCCCGAGGCATTTCGGCGAATGGTAACGGACGCCGGCTTCGTTCGGGCCGCGGCCGAACCGATGCTGGGTGGACTCGTGACCATCCACAGCGGGTGGAAGATTTGACGTCTGCCGTTACGCATCTGTGGCGCCTGCTGAAGTGGGGCCGAACGCTTGCGCGTCACGGAGCGCTCAAGGGGATCGAAGACGATCCGCTTACACCTCCGCCGGTACGGCGCCTCGTCCGTCTCGCGCGTTTCGGCACGCGAATACCGCCCAGACCGGATTATGCCGCTGCGCTGCAGGAAATCGGACCGGCGGCGATCAAGTTGGGCCAGGCTTTATCGACTCGACCCGACCTCGTCGGTGCCCGGGCGGCCGCAAACCTGTCCCTGCTTCAGGACAACCTGCCGCCCGCACCGTTCCCGGCGATCCGCAAGGTAATCGAGCGTTCGTTCGATGCCCCGCTTGAGGAGCTCTTTGACACTTTCGGAGAGGCGCCGATCGGCGCGGCCTCGATCGCTCAAGTCCATCGCGCCGTAACGAGCGACGGCCGCCTGGTCGCCGTCAAGGTCCTGCGTCCCGGCGTCGAGGAGGAGATCGCAAAGGCGATCGAAACCTACGAATGGGCTGCTGCCCACGTCGAGGCCATGGGCGGCGAAGCTGCGCGGCTGCGTCCGCGCCTTGTCGTCGCGCAGTTCAAGCAATGGACCAACCGCGAGCTCGACCTTCAGCGGGAAGCAGCGTCGGCGTCCGAGCTGCGCGAGAACATGGTGGCCGAACCGGACTATTACATTCCGGAGATCGACTGGCGGCGCACAGCCCGGCGAGTACTCACCATGGAGTGGCTCGACGGCATCAAGCTCAATGACCGCGAGGCGCTGACCGCAGCAGGCCAGGACTGCAAGAAGCTCGCCGCGACTTTGGTCCGCGCCTTCCTCCGTCAGGCCGTCGTCGACGGCTTCTTTCACGCCGATCTTCACCACGGGAACCTGTTCGCGCTCAAGGATGGGCGCATCGCCGCCATCGACTTCGGGATCATGGGCCGCGTCGACCGCCGAGCCCGCATGTGGCTGGCTGAGATCCTCTACGGCCTCATTACGGGCAACTACCGCCGGGTCGCCGAGATCCACTTCGAGGCCCAGTACGTTCCTCCGCACCATAACGTCGAGGAATTCGCTACCGCGCTACGCGCCGCGGGCGAGCCGATCCGCGGCCTTCCGGTCAAGGACATCTCAGTGGGCCGAATGCTCGAGAGCCTGTTCTCGATCACCCGCGACTTCGACATGCCAACGCAACCGCATTTGCTGCTGCTGCAGAAGTCGATGGTGATGAACGAGGGCGTCGCGACGGCGCTCGATCCTGACATCAATATGTGGGAAACGGCCGAGCCTTTCCTTCGGGAATGGCTGCGGTCGGAGCTCGGGCCGGAAGCCTATTACGCAGACCGGCTCATCGAGTTCGTTCGCTCGATAAAGCTGATTCCCGAACTCATCCAGCGCATGGACCAATATTACCCGCCATTCGGAGCCGCACCGCCTGCGCCTCCATTGCCGGAGATCACGGTTATCGAGCATCGGCACTGGTGGAGCTATGCGATCATTGCGGGCATCGCCGCGGTCGCCGGAGCCTCAGCCATCCTGCTCTTCGCCTGAACCGAAAGAATTCTCGGAACCAAAGCGTTCCCGGCGGCTCCAAAGCAATGCGGTCGCCGGTGCGGTAGTCGCGCCAAGTGTCTGTAATCGCATGGAACGTGCCCCGGATCAGGCCCGTTGGTCATGTGGGCAATCGAGCCCCACGAGCCATTTCAACTCAGGACAGGAGGCAGCAATGGCAAGAGGTTATGGCGAGCCGAGAGGCGGCGAATACGGTTCGGACGAGAATCGCGATCGATGGCGGGATGACGAGCGCGAGCGGTCGAGCTGGCGCTCCGGCGGACAGGGAACGAGCGAGCGCGAGGACGAGCGCGGTTTCTTCGAACGAGCCGGCGACGAAGTCCGCTCATGGTTTAGCGATGACGATGACAATCGTTTCGCCGGACGAGACTATGAGCCTCGCAGTTCCGGCAGTCCTTACTGGGACCGCCAAAACCACAATCGATCCGGCAGCCAAAGCGGCGGATGGAGTGGTGGCTCCATGTCGCGGGATCTCGACCGCGAGCGCGTAGGCCGGAGCAGCTCCAATCAAATGGGTCAGAACCCGGGCGGACCTAGTGGAGGGCGCGGCCAGTCGAGCAGCGGAGAGCGCAGTCGCCGGCAGGGATACGGCCCCGCGCCAGCCGGTGGCCAATGGAGCCAGCGCGGCCAGGCCCGCGAACCGGAGCACTACGGCTTGGGGCGCCAGGAGCGCGGCTTCGGTGGCTTCCGTGATGAAAGCGACTTCCGTGGCCGGCATCGCGGCCGACAGCAAAGCTGGGGCGAAACGGACCGCGATGAGAACGAGTCGCTGGGGTACGGCGATTTCAGCGGCACCCTCGGCGGCTTTGGCAACCAGACGTTCGGAAGCAGCCAGGACGACCATTATCGGAACTGGCGCGATCGGCAAATGAGGCAGCTCGATAATGATTATTCGGACTATTGCCGCGAGCGCGAGAAGCAGTTCCATAGCGACTTCGACAGCTGGCGCCGCAACCGTCAGGGCCCGGGCCAGAGCCAGAGCCAGAGCCGGAGCCAGGACGTGAGCCAAAGCTCCGAAGACGAGCTGATCCTAGGCGGATCCAGCACGAGCGGCGTGTCTTCGCCAGGCGCGGGGACCGTAACCAGCTCGCCAGGAGGAAGCCCCGCGGTCGGCGGCGGCAGTCTCTCGTCGGGCTCGTCGAAGCAGTCGGATACCGGCGCTGAAACGACCGGCGCCGGAAGCGGCGTAAGCGGACGTTCGCGCAACCGGAGCTAAGGCTTCGTCGCGAGAGGAGGCGGCGCTCATGGAGCTCCGCCTCTTTTCGTGCGCACTCGACTTGAGCGTCTGGTGGGGGCATTTGCACCCTTATGGCGCGTGTACTGTTGATCGTGGGCGGCGGCATTGCTGCCTACAAGAGCTTGGAGTTGGTCCGGCTGCTCAAGAAGGCGGGTCACGAAGTCGTTCCAGTGCTGACCAGGGGCGGCGAGCACTTTGTGACTCCCATGGCGCTTGCGGCACTCGCGAAAAGCGAAGTCCATACGTCTATCTGGGACCTCAAGGACGAGGTCGAAATGGGGCACATCGAACTCAGCCGGTCGGCGGATTTCATCCTCGTCTGCCCGGCGACTGCGGACCTTTTGGCCAAGATGGCAGCAGGGATGGCCGACGAGCTGGCGACGACACTGCTCCTGGCGACTGACAAGAAGGTCGTCGTCGCACCGGCAATGAACGTACGGATGTGGCAGCACCCTGCGACCGAACGAAATATTGCTCAGTTGAAGGTAGATGGCGTCGCTGTGATCGAGCCCGATGAGGGTGAGATGGCCTGCGGAGAGTTCGGTCCGGGCCGTCTGCCGGAGCCGGACTCCATCGTTGAATTCCTCAAATCGAGCGGCTTCCTCGGCACCAAGTGAGCCTCGTCGGCAAACATGTTCTGATCACCGCCGGGCCCACGCACGAGCCCATCGATCCCGTGCGGGTGATCGCCAACCGCTCGTCGGGGCGTCAGGGCTATGCGATTGCGGCGGCTGCCGAAGAGCTTGGAGCAAGGGTCACCCTTGTCTCGGGACCGGTGTCCCTGGAGACCCCGCCTGACGTGAATCGGGTCGACGTCGAGACTGCGGAGCAAATGGCGGAGGCCGTCATCGCTGCCCTACCAGCGGACGTGGCGATCCTGGTCGCGGCCGTGGCGGACTGGCGGGTCGAAGCATCGACTACCAAGCTAAAGAAAGGCGACGGGCCTCCCAAGCTCAAGTTCGTTCCGACGCGGGACATCCTTGCCGAGATTTCGTCCCATCCTCAGCGCCCGCATCTCGTTGTCGGATTCGCTGCCGAAACGGATCGCGTTGTCGAGAACGCAATTGCCAAGCAGGTCGGCAAGAGGGCCGACTGGATCGTCGCCAACGACGTTTCGGGAGACGTTATGGGCGGGACGCGCAATCGCGTGCATCTTGTGACGGCCGACGGGATCGAGGATTGGCCGGAAGATTCCAAGGAAGAAGTCGCGCGGCATTTGATGCGCCGCGTTGCGCAGGAGTTCGAATGATCGAGATCAAGCTCACGCGGCTCCCTCACGGTGAAGGACTGCCATTGCCCAGATATGCAACCGAGCACGCCGCCGGACTGGATGTCGTTGCGGCCGAGGATCTGGTGCTCGAACCGGGTCAGCGGCACGCGGTTGCAACGGGATTCGCGATGGAGATTCCACACGGCAATGAGGTTCAGGTCCGTCCCCGTTCCGGGCTCGCGCTGAAGAATGGAATCACCTGCCTGAACACCCCGGGTACGATCGACAGCGACTATCGCGGCGAGGTGAAGATCATTCTTGCCAACCTCGGCTCCGAGCCGTTCGAAGTGAAGCGCGGCGAACGCATCGCCCAGCTCGTTCCGGCACCCGTACTCCGCGCGGAATTGGTCGAAGTGCGCGAACTTGCCGAAACTGAGCGAGGCAGCGGAGGGTTCGGAAGCACAGGTCGGTGACCGACCTCGGCGACGATGAGCTGGAACGTTACGCGCGGCACATCGTCCTGCCGCAGGTCGGCGGAATCGGGCAGCGCAAACTGAAGGCTGCAAGCGCCGCGATCGTTGGCGCGGGCGGCATCGGCAGTGCGGTGATTCCGGCACTCGCGGGGGCGGGCGTCGGCAGGCTGACGATCATCGATGATGACGTCGTCGATCGTTCGAACCTCCATCGTCAGCCCATCTTCCGCGAGGATCAGGCCGGCCAACCGAAAGCGATTCTTGCGGTCCAGTTCGTGGAGGGCCTCAACCCGCTCGTTCAAGTCAGCGCTCGTCAGGAGCGCCTTTCTATCGGCAATGCCGAAACGCTCTTGGCGGACCACGACCTTGTTATCGACGGCTGCGACAATTTCGCGACGCGGCTGGTCGTCGCGGACACGCTAACCCGACTAAAGATTCCATTAGTCTCCGCAGCCGCTGTCCAATTCCAGGGGCAAGTTGCACTCTTCCGCGGCTGGGAAGCGGAGAAACCTTGCTACCGCTGCTTCGTCGGCGACGCTTTCGATAGCGACGATTGCGACACCTGCGCCGAGCAGGGCGTCCTCGGTGCGCTCACAATCACCGTAGGCGGTTTTGCTGCCCTTATGGCGATCCGCGCCATCGTCGGCATTGGCGAGGACGTTGCGGGGAACCTCTTCCTGTTCAACGGGGAGGCTCTCGATTGGCGCAAGATCCGCCTGCCGAAAGACCCGCGCTGCCGGACTTGCTCGGTCTAAGACTTTTTCTTCCGAGCGGGCTTCTTCCGGCCTTTTGATGCAGGACTTTTCGCAGCCTTTGCATCGATCCATTCGACAGCCTGTTCCAGCGTAACCGACTTCGGGTCAGCGGTCTTCGGCAGTGTTGCGTGGGTCGTGCCGTCAGTCACGTACGGGCCATAGCGGCCGGACATCACCTTGATCTCCTTGCCGCTCGACGGATGCGCCCCGAGCACAGCAATCGGTTCGCGCGACGCGCTCTGCCGTCCACCGCCCGAAGCGGCATCTGCGAGCTTCGCGACGGCTGCATTCATGCCCGTTTCGAACACCTCGGCAGTCGAGTTCAGCCGTGCATATTTGCCGTCGTGGGCAAGATAGGGTCCGTAACGTCCGATCGATGCCGTGATCGGCTTCCCGCTCTCGGGATGCGCACCAATCTCCCGCGGAAGCGACAGGAGGCGCTCCGCCATGTCCACATCCACGTCGCCGACAGGCACGTCCTTCGGGATTGAAGCCCGCTTGCCGTCGCGTTCGAGGTATGGACCGAAGCGCCCAGACTTCAGCTCAATACCATTGCCCAGATCCTGCGGGCCCTCGCTTGCCTGACCGTCATTGCCTCCCTGCCCGAACTTCTGCGTGTAGCGGCATTCGGGATAGTTTGAGCAGGCAACGAACGCGCCGAACTTGCCGCCGCGAAGCGAGAGCCGCCCGTTGCCGCAGGCCGGACAGATACGCGGATCGGAACCATCCTCTCGCGGCGGATAAAGCCAGGGCGCGAGGAATTCGTCGAGGGCGGCCGTAACCTCGGAGGGCTTCTGATCCATGACCTCGCCAGCCTTGGGCCGGAAGTCTCGCCAGAATTCCTCGAGGAGTTTCTGCCAGTTAAGTCGTCCTCCTGAGACGTCGTCCAGCTCTTCCTCGAGCTCCGCCGTGTAGTCGTAATTGACGTAACGGTCGAAGAAGCGCTCGAGGAACGCCGTCACAAGGCGCCCGCTCTCCTCCGGAATGAAGCGCGCCTTTTCAACGCGCACATATTCGCGATCCTTCAGCGTTTGCAGGATAGACGCATAGGTCGACGGGCGCCCAATGCCGAGCTCCTCCAGCCGCTTGACGAGGCTTGCCTCGGAATAGCGCGGCGGCGGCTGGGTGAAATGCTGCGTCGCTTCGACGCCGGTCTTCGCGGGAGCGTCGCCCTCGCGCAGCGCCGGCATGCGGACGCCCTCCTCGTCCTGGGGATCGTCCCGGCCTTCGTCGTAAAGAGCCATGAATCCAGGAAAGAGAACGACCTGACCGGTTGCTCGGAGCACCGCCCTGCCCGCCCCATCGGTCAGCTCTACGGTCGTCCGCTCCAATCTTGCAGACGCCATCTGGCTGGCCAGAGCACGGTTGTAGATCAGCTCGTACAAGCGGCCATGATCGCCCGACGCCGCATTCGGACGGCTAAAATCGGTCGGCCGGATCGCCTCGTGCGCTTCCTGCGCATTTTTGGCCTTGCTCGTGTAACGGCGCGGCTTATCCGGCACGAAGCCGGAATCATAGCGATTGGCGACTGCCTTGCGTGCCGCGCTGATGGCCTCTTCGGCCATGTCGACGCCGTCGGTCCGCATGTAGGTTATCAGTCCGTCCTCGTAGAGAGACTGGGCGACGCGCATCGTGTGGCTGGCGGAGAAGCCAAGCTTGCGCGCTGCCTCCTGCTGAAGCGTCGAGGTCGTGAACGGCGGCGGCGGGTTCTTGGCAAACGGCTTGGTCTCGACTGAGCTAACGGTGAAGCGCCCCGCTTCAACCGTAGCCTTCGCAGCATCGGCCTCAACTTTGCTTCCAATCGACAAGCGTTCGAGCTTTTTGCCATCAAGCTGAAAGAGACGCGCATTAAACGCCTGCCCATCAGCCTCGAACGTCGCACCGACCTGCCAATATTCCTGGCTCTTGAAGATTTCGATCTCGCGCTCGCGATCGACGATGAGGCGCAAAGCAACCGATTGCACACGCCCCGCCGACTTCGCGCCCGGAAGCTTGCGCCAAAGGATCGGCGAGAGCGTAAAGCCAACGAGATAATCGAGCGCACGCCGAGCCCGGTAGGCGTCGATCAAGTCCTCATCGAGTTCGCGCGGATTGCGCATGGCTTCGGTTACGGCGGCATTGGTGATCGCGTTGAACGTGACTCGCTGGACCTGGCTCGGGAGCGCCTTTTTCTGACGCAGCACCTCTTGAACGTGCCAGCTGATTGCCTCCCCTTCACGGTCGGGGTCGGTTGCGAGGATGAGAGCGTCCGCTTTCTTCGCCTCATCCGTGATGATTTTCAGCTGCTTCGACCGGTCGGGCGAGACTTGCCACTGCATGTCGAAATCATGCTCCGGATCGACCGAGCCATCCTTCGGAGGAAGGTCGCGCACATGTCCATAGCTGGCAAGCACGCGGTGCCCGGCGCCCAGGTATTTCTCAATGGTTTTTGCCTTCGCAGGCGATTCAACGACGACCAGCTTCACAAATTGCCCTCACGCATACGCGTATAAGGTGGGGGCTCCGGATTCGGCCCGTCAAGCTTCGGCGGTTGCAAAAGAAGGTTCGAGAGATTTGGCGCTTTCCCGTGTGGTCAATGTTTCGGCGCTTCGCGACAGGCTGAACCAGCAGGCCCAGATGCAGGCTCCGCCAAGCAAGTCGACGACATAGTGCCCGCCCAGCGGCACCGTTGCGACCAGCATGAGCATCAGCCAGGCAATCGCAAGGACACGCGGAACGGGCCGCCTCCGCCACATTGCGACGACGATCAGGCCCATTGCGACATGAAATGAAGGGAATGATACCACGCCGTCGATCGAACCGAGGGCTATGGACGGAGCGGCGTCCCCGTGAAACCGGTCGAATGTCGCCCAGAAATACCGACCCGATTGGGGTGGGAGCCGCAAAATAATGTCATCGCTTGCCCAGACGCTCAATCCCTTCGCCGGCGTGGCGATCGACAGTAGGCAGGCCGAAAGAAGGGTTCCAACGAAGCAAAAAGTGGCCCGCCAAACCTCCAGTCGATCACCCAAGATCGACAGGATCGCCAGGCTTAAGAACAATATAGGGACTGTCTGGGAGTAAGCGGAAGCCATGGCGGTCATCAGCCAATCCGGCATTCGGGATAGCCAGTCGACTAGTGCAATGTCCTCGACGCCGATCATCCTGTCGGAGTTCCGCAGGAGGTGATCGACGAGCGGCAGCTGCAGTCTCAACCCTAGAAGGCTGATCAAACCGCAGGAGACCCCAGCAACCCAGACCTGCCCGAGCGTGCCGAATGCATCGGCCTTCTTCGGGCTTCGCCTGGTCCACCAACTCAGTCGAGAAACGAGCAAGCCGGCAGCAGCCATGATTGAGAGAACCACGGACCCGCGCGGATCGAACCGGACATCGGAGGCAGCAACCATCACAACCGCCAAAAGCACGCTGAATCCCGCCAGCCACAGGCCGGCGTGGCGGTAGAAAAGGATCACCTCTTCTTCCGGAGTTTTGGAGGAATTGAGCTGGGACTGACTCATGAACGCGATACTGACGCTTGTTATACGGCGTGTTTGCTACCGCCGTTTGGTTAATCGATGGTTGAGGCACGAAGCGAGACCTTTCCGCCGGCATGACGGTCAAGTCGCCCGGCGAGATCCAGCTCGAGGAGCACCATTTGAACTGCGCCGCTGGGAGCACCCGAAAGGCGGACAATCTCATCGACGGGTACGGGCGACGGACCGAGCAGCTGCTCAACGATATCCAGAGCGCCGGAGTCCCCGTCGAGCCATTCCGGCTCTCGTGAATGGTAGGCCGATCTGGACGATGCGAGGGTCGGCTGGATCGGGCGCACCTCCTCGAGCACATCCGCCGCATTCTGGATTAGCGTCGCACCGTCGCGGATGAGCTCGTTGCAGCCCTGGGCCCGCGGATCAAGCGGCGAGCCGGGAACGGCCATCACCTCCCTGCCAGCGTCTGCCGCAAGCCGGGCGGTGATCAGAGAGCCCGAGCGCGGCGCGGCTTCGACGACCACAGTGCCCAGGCTCAGTCCTGCGATAATCCGGTTGCGATATGGAAAATGGCGAGCGCGAGGCTCGGTGCCAGGAGGCATTTCGGCGACCACCAGCCCATGTTCGAACATCGCTTTCTGTCGAGCCTCGTTCTCCGGCGGGTAGAAGATGTCGAGCCCGCCCGCGACGACACCGATCGTGCCCGTGTGCGTCGACCCGTCATGTGCCGCGCTATCGATGCCACGAGCGAGACCTGAAACGACCGCGACGCCCTGCTGGCCAAGATCATGGGCAAGCTGGCGAGCGAACCGGCATGCCGCCGCCGAGGCATTACGGGCTCCCACGATCGCGACCATCGGCTTGTCGAGCAATCCGAGGTCACCTTTCACCGTCAAAAGCGGAGGCGCGTCATCGAGCTCAGCAAGCGGTCGCGGATACATGCCCTGGCCATGCACTAGATAACGCGCACCGAGCTTCTCCACGCGGGCGATCTCACGCTCAGCGTCCACGGCACTGGTCAATCGAGGCGCCCTGCCTCCCCCCCTCGCTGCAAGATCTGGAACTGCATCAAGCGCGACAGCGGCGCTGCCGAAGCGGGAAATTAGCTGACGGTAGGTTACAGGCCCAATGCCCGGTGATCGAACCAGCCGAAGCCGGTCCACAAAATCATTACTCACTCGGTCCTTTTTTCTACCCTCGGTTCGGTGCCGGCCTTGAGGCGGGCTATGTTTTCGCGGTGTTTCCAGATGACCAGCAGTGCGAAGCCCAGGAACATGGGGAACCGCAGCTGATCGCCGAACAAGATAGCACTGACAGGCGCGCTGATCGCGGCGGCAATGCCAGCAACCGACGAGATTCGGATGAGGAAGAAAAGTCCCAGCCAGACGATGGCGTACACGACCGCCCCCAAGGGCATGAGGGGAATCAGAACGCCCAGCAACGTTGCGACGCCCTTTCCACCCCTGAACTTGAGCCAAACCGGATAGAGATGACCGATCAACGCTCCAGCGGCGGCGAAATTCTCGAAGTCCGGCCAAAGACGACGGACGAGCAGAATTGCGGCGGTCGCTTTAAGGCAGTCCAACACCAGCGTTGCTGCAGCAAGGACCTTGCTGCCGGTCCGAAGCACATTGGTCGCGCCGATGTTGCCCGAACCAATGTCCCGAACGTCACCCTTGCCGGCCAGCCGGGTTAGTACGAGCCCGAACGGAATCGAGCCCAAGAGATAACCCACAGCAAGTGCCAGAAGAAGTTCGCTGCTCATTCGATTGCGGGTGGTAGCAGAGACTTTGCTCCACGCAATTCGCCGTCATTCCGAGCGCAGCGAAGCAATCCGGAACAGCAAGTGGATTGCTTCGTCGCCCTGCTCCTCGCAATGACGAAGTAATGGACGCCACCTCCCCCCTTCTCTTCTTTGATTCCGGCGTAGGCGGCCTGTCCGTTCTCGGGCCGACCCGGGCCCTGCTGCCCAACGCTCCTTTCATCTACGTCGCCGACAATGCCGGTTACCCCTACGGGAAGCGCAGCGAGGCCGAGATCGCGTCTCGAGTTCCTGCGCTTCTTGGACGCCTGGTCGAGCGCTTCCACCCGCGCCTCGCGGTCATCGCCTGCAACACGGCATCGACGATCGCTCTGGACCACGTCCGTTCTGCGCTGGACCTGCCCGTCGTCGGGACGGTTCCGGCCATCAAGCCGGCTGCCGAATTATCGAGAACGCGCGTCATCGGTGTCCTTGGAACCGAGGCAACGGTCCGCCAGCCCTACGTCGACAATCTCGCGGCGGAGTTTGCTTCCGACTGCACGATTGTCCGCCACGGCTCCCCCGAGCTGGTCGATCTCGCCGAGGCAAAGCTCGCGGGCGAGGAGGTTAGCACGGATGCAGTTCGAGCTGCCGCTCAGCCGATGTTCTATACTGCCGACGGCGATCGCATCGATGTTGGCGTTCTGGCCTGCACTCACTTTCCACTGCTTCGCGAAGAGCTTCAGCGGGCCTTTCCGGCAGTGACGTGGATCGACGGCGGGTCCGGAATCGCACGACGCATAGCGTACCTGACCCGTGAGCAACCCTGGCCGGCTGAGCCAGGCAAGGGCGTGATGGTCTTCACCGCGGAGGCTCGCTCGCCTCTACTTAGCGCGCTTGCTCACCACGGCTTGAGCGAAGTGAGGTCACTTTAGGAGCATCTAATTTCTCATTGGAATTCGCCAGCGAGCGGCGTTAGAGGGCCGCAGCGAGGATCAGCAAAAACCCGTGGATTACGACAGCATCTTCAAGGCAGCGATCGAGAAGCTGCACGAGGAAGGCCGGTACCGCGTCTTCATCGACATCCTGCGCAACAAGGGGAATTTCCCCGACGCGCGATGCTTCGGCGGCAACGGCCCGAAGCCAATCACCGTATGGTGCTCGAACGACTATCTTGCGATGGGTCAGCACCCAGCTGTGATCGAGGCGATGGACGTCGCGCTGCATGAAGTTGGCGCCGGGTCCGGGGGCACGCGCAACATCAGCGGCAACACGCACTATCACACCGAGTTGGAGGCCGAGCTTGCCTCGCTTCATGGCAAGGAAGGCGCCCTTCTTTTCACGTCCGGCTACGTGTCGAATGAGGCTGCGCTTTCGACGCTTGGCAAGCTCCTGCCGGGATGCATCATATTTTCGGACGAACTGAATCACGCCTCGATGATCGCGGGGATCAAGAATTCAGGCTGCGAGAAGCGCGTATTCCGTCACAACGACCTGGAGCATCTTGAAGAGCTTTTGGCGGCGGCCGATCCGGAAGCGCCGAAGCTGATCGCTTTTGAGAGCGTCTATTCGATGGACGCCGATATCGCGCCCATCGCGGAGATTTGCGACCTCGCCGACAAGTATAACGCGCTCACCTATCTCGACGAGGTGCACGCAGTCGGCATGTACGGCGCGCACGGTGGTGGGATCTCGGAACGCGACGGCGTCGCCGATCGGCTGACGCTGATCGAGGGCACGCTGGGCAAGGCCTTCGGCGTGATGGGCGGCTATATTGCCGCCAGTAAGACGATCGTGGATTGCATCCGTAGCTATGCACCCGGCTTCATCTTCACGACTTCGCTTTCGCCCGTGCTCGTCGCCGGCGCGCTGGCCAGCGTTCGGCATCTGAAAGCCAACGCGATCGAGCGGGAAATGCAGCAGCAATCTGCTTCCATGCTCAAATCCAAGTTCAAATCGGCAGGTCTGCCCGCAATGCCGAGCGTCACGCATATCGTGCCGCTGCTTGTGGGGTGCCCGGTGAAGGCCAAGCGGATCAGCGACATCCTGCTCGCCGAGTACGGTCTTTACGTTCAGCCGATCAATTACCCGACCGTTCCCCGTGGGACCGAGCGGCTGCGCTTCACTCCGGGACCGCATCACACGGCGGAGATGATGGACGAGCTGACGTCTGCCTTGCTTGAAATCTGGGACCGGCTGGAGCTGCAGCTCGCGGCTTAAGGCCCGGCGGTAATCGCCTATTTAATCACCGTTAAGTGCCAGTTAGTCTCGGTACCGCGAGTCGGTACAGGGGCCCCGGTTCAAAATGGCGTTGGTTAAGGCGTTCATCCATCCACCATTGCGCTTGCGGGCCTTGCCCGATCGCCAGGCGAACTGGCTGCGCCCATTATGGATGATCCTTTTCGGCCTCGCCGTCCTGACCGTCCTCGTCAGCACAATCTACGCCGTTCGGGCGAGCTACTACACCCAGCCCGTGATCCACGAATTCGGTCTCGACTTTGAGGTGACGACGAGTGGCGAGCTGCTGGCGGGCACCTACGCGCCACAGGGGCAGAAGCCGACAATTCCTCTGACCGCGAAGGTTGTGTCGATCGACGGCAAGCTCGTTCCGCAGGACCTGAAGGTTTCGAAGTTCGCGCAGTTGCTCGACCAGGCGCAGGCGAACCCGGTGGAAGTCGTCCTCCTCCAGCCTGATGGCAAGAAGGTTCAGCTCGCGCAGATCCGACACAAGGTTGCCGTTTCGCCAGCTGACCTCAGCGAGCGGAACGTTCGCATCTGGACAAGGCTCGCCATTGCCCTCCTGGCCTGTTCGGCCCTGCTCGCCTGCGGGATGCTCCTCGCTCTCCGACGGCCCAATGATCCGGTGGCGATGCTGCTGGCGTTTGCATTCGTAGGCATGGTCGCGACGATCGACCCGCCCATGCAGTTCTGGTTGTGGACGAACCAGGACTACATGATCGACATCATCGGAGCGGCTTTCTACTACCTTCTCCTGATCGGCCTCGCCGCCTTTCCGGACGGCGTGTTTGTCCCGCGATTCCTGCGCTGGCTGATTCCTCTCGGTATCCTGCTGACGATCTTCGCCTCGAGCCCGGGCGTGAACGAGGACCTGCAGGGCATTGTCGCCGTAGGCGTGCTGTTGGCGGTTCTGGCCTGTCAGATCATCCGCTTCAGGCGGGAGCCCGATGGGATAGTCCGTCAGCAGATCAAATGGGCCGGCTTTGGCTTTGCGGCCGGCTTGGTCCTGATACTCGCCGCAGTCATTCTCGCAGCGCTTGCCGGTGACGAACCCAACTCGATGACCCCACTAATGAGCCTTACGGTGCTTGTCCTGTTCAGCTCGGGCATGGCCGCCATGGCTATCGGCCTGCTCGTAGCGCTCACCCGCTTCCGATTGTGGGAGGCAGACACGGTTATCACGCGCTCGGCCGCCTATGCCGTGGTGACGTTGATCGTCGGGGTCGTCTGGGCGGCAAGCTCAGACCTGGTGAAGCTCGTCATCACGGAGGTCATGGGCCGCGAGAGCGAGGCCGGTGCAACGACCGTTGGAGCGATCATTGCGGCCGGTGTCTTTTCTCCCACGCAATCGGCGGTCCTCGGCTGGACAAGACGCCACTTTGGCGGGCCGCTCGACCAGATTCACGATTCGGCGAAGCGGCTGAAGAACTGGGGCCTGACCGAGCCTCCGGCCGAGGTCGCAACCCGGGCTCTCTCGATCATCGACCAGGCAGCGCATCCTGCGGCTTCAGCGATCGTGCTGGACACGGCAATGGGCCAGGAGCTGATCGCCGCGCGCGGCGTGACATCGGCTGAGGACCCCAAGCTGATCGAGAAGCTGGTCCTGGAGGACGAGGAAAGTTCGGTCGGAGTGCTGCTCATTGGCCGCCGCTCGGATGGCAACCGCTACAATCGGCAGGAAATCGATGCCATCCGGGAGATCATTCCCTCGTTAGCCGAGGCGCTGCGTGTGGCTCGCGGCCGCTATTCGCGCGACAATATGATGCAGCAGCGGCTCGACGAAATGGCCGCGCGGCTCGCCCAGCTGGAAGGCGGAGCGGCCAAGCCGGCGTGAGGTACGCCGAAGACTATTCCAGGTCGCTCAGTCCACCGGAATCATTGCTGAGATCCATATATTCGACCCGAGTGTTCGGCGCATGCCCGCGCGAGCGCGTCACCGACTTCTTTTCGAGACCGGAAGTGTAAGTGTAGCGCTCGAGACGCCGGGAAGTCGGGGAGTTTGGATCAGCGAACGTGTATCTCCGGCCTTGAATCGACCCGAGCAGCGGCTTTGCCCAGTACGTATCGCCGTGGCTCCGCGCGACCTCCAGATCCGCAACCCTTCCGTCCGGCGTCACGCGAAAGGCGACGTCGAGCCACATGTCTTCGACGACAGGTGTCACGCGCTGCGTGCCAAAGACCGCGGGTCCGTGCCCATTGAACCTGACGGAGTCCCTCGTGGGACTAAGGTCTATGCCACGAGGGTTGTTGACGACGTTCCGCGATATTTGGCTTTCGACTTCATTGCCGCGCGGAGTGTCACTCATCAGCATCTGGTAGGGCGGCGAGTAGATCAGAATCGGACGCTTTATATCTAGCGCTGCCAGATCCTTCTGGATTGCTTCCGCTTTCGTATCATCTCCCTTGGCATAGGCCATGCGAGCCAAAGCGAGCTTCGCCTCAAGCACGGCTCCCCGCATGTCGGGCCCCTGCAAACCCGCAACCTTATTGATTTCGTCGAGCTGCCAACCGCTGCCGGGAGGCAGGTGCCGGATCGCCGATCGAAGCTCGGCGATCGCAGCAATGTCGGGACGGCCGACCCTTCGAGCCTCTTTCGCAATCATTTCGTAATACAGTCGCGCACGTTCGTGCCCACGCGTGCGATAGTTCATCTCAGCAACTTCCATCAGGGCCGAGAACTGGCGCACCTCGTCCGATGGAAGGCCATATTTCAGGGTGCGGTAGATGCCCCAGGTCGAGCGATAATAATCGTCATCGATTCCAAGATCGGCCGCGACCCGAGCATTTGCGCGGTACAGATCAGACACCGGGATCGGATAGCGCCTTGCCTCATATTTGTTCCGACCAAGGGAGGCGAGAAGCGTCGTGCGTGCGTCGTGGTACTTACCGTTGATGAGCTGGCTTTCAGCAAGCGCCAACGTCGCATCTATGTCTTCGTCTGCCGGACATTTACGGGAGATGCAGGCAGCCAGCGTCGCCTTTTGGTCACGGATTCTCTCCGCCGTGACAACGATGGCCGGGTGATTTGTACCGGGTGTTTCCGGTACCGGCGCCGCCAAAAAGGTGGCTATCAGAGCACTGATCAGCATGGGCGTCCCCCGAAGCTGTAATTGGCGCGGGTCGCCTTATCACAAAAACGGCTGTAAATCTTGCTCAAGGTCCTGCCGCAAGCTCGCCCGGACTTGCCGCCGAGCCACACTTGCGGTGGCGCGTCGCGGCGGGCCGCGCTAGGAGGCTCGCATGCGCATCGCCCTTTCCGCCGACCATGCCGGATTCGAAATGAAGGATCAGCTTGCCGACTGGCTTCGTGCCGACGGCCACGAAGTGATCGACCTCGGCACGAACGGACCGGAAAGCGTTGATTATCCGCGGTTTGGCGCCTTCTTAGCCGATGTGCTTGCCGACGGCAGGGCCGATCGAGGTATTACCGTTTGCGGGTCAGGCATCGGCGTAGCAATTGCCGCCAATCGCAATCCCGCCTGCCGCTGCGCTCAGGTGTCGGAGCCACTCTCAGCATCGCTGGCCCGCCACCACAATGATGCCAACGCAATCGCCCTTGGCGCCCGCCTGATCGGTATCGAGATGGCGAAGGCCTGCGTCACCGCTTTTCTCACGAGCGATTTCCTCGGCGGCCGCCACCAGCGCCGCGTGGACCAGCTCGCCAACCCCTCGGAACGGGAACCCGCCTGATGGCCTCCGCTGCCAACCTCAACGACGTTCAGCCCGACGGCTTCTTCACGCGGCATCTAGCCGAGGCGGACCCAGCCGTATTCGAAGGCATCAAGCACGAGCTCACTCGCGAACAGACACAGATCGAGCTTATCGCCTCTGAGAACATAGTCAGTCGGGCAGTTCTCGAAGCTCAGGGGTCGGTTCTCACCAACAAATATGCGGAAGGGTATCCGGGCCGCCGCTATTACCAGGGATGCGCTCCGTCCGACGAGGTCGAGACGCTGGCGATCGAGCGGGCCAAAAAGCTCTTCGGCTGCGGGTTCGCCAACGTCCAGCCGCACTCGGGCGCTCAAGCCAATGGCGCAGTGATGATGGCACTGCTCCAGCCCGGCGACACGATCATGGGAATGAGCCTCGCGGCCGGCGGTCACCTCACGCACGGCGCGCCCCCGGCTCAATCGGGAAAATGGTTTAACGCCATTCAGTACGGCGTTCGTCAGGACGATCATCTCGTCGACTTCGATGAGGTTGAGAGGCTGGCGAAGGAGCATAAGCCGAAGCTGATCATCGCTGGCGGCTCGGCCTATCCGCGTCACCTCGACTTCGCACGCTTCCGGGCAATCTGCGATGAGGTTGGCGCCTACCTCTTCGTTGACATGGCGCACTTCGCCGGCCTCGTAGCGGCAAACGAACATCCATCGCCTTTTGGCCATGCACACGTTGTTACGACCACTACGCATAAGACACTTCGCGGCCCGCGCGGCGGCATGGTGCTGACCGACGACGAGGCTATCGCGAAGAAGGTCAATTCAGCCGTCTTCCCGGGCCTGCAGGGCGGACCGCTCATGCATGTGATCGCGGCCAAGGCGGTC
>Ga0070670_100000420_pt1 | contig 34942 bp, 30 predicted proteins | sample KBSS63metaG_FD_64665 | JGI IMG/M metagenome (GOLD analysis project Ga0070670, IMG submission 64665) | Switchgrass rhizosphere microbial communities from Kellogg Biological Station, Michigan, USA - KBS S6-3 metaG | ecosystem: Host-associated > Plants > Roots > Rhizosphere > Soil ... | reverse complement strand
GGCCGGGCGACGGTGGCACCGAACGGATACAGGTTGACAACCACGAGATCGATCGGCGCAATGCCGGTGGCCGCGAGCGCGCTGACATGCGCGGGCATGTCGCGGCGCGCCAGAATGCCGCCGTGTATTTTAGGGTGCAGCGTCTTGACGCGGCCATCGAGCATCTCCGCGAAACCCGTATGCTCTGCTACGTCGGTCACATGGACTCCGCTCTCGCGCAGAAGCTGAGCCGTACCGCCGGTTGAGATCAGGCGTACGCCGAAGCTGCCAAGCTCGCGCGCAAACTCAACCAGACCCGTTTTATCCGAAACGCTGAGAAGCGCGGTCTTGATGACTGTCATGCTGTCACGATGAGCGGCAAGTAGTGAGCGGTAAAACTGCGACCCGGCTTACTGCCTTGCAGCTTATCGTCGCCGCCTAGCCTTTTATGCCGTGAGCTTTCATCTTTTTACGCAGCGTATTGCGGTTGATGCCGAGCACCTCCGCCGCATGCGACTGATTCCCGCGCAGCTTATGTAGCACTGACTCGAGCAACGGCTTCTCGACGCAATTGATCACCATGTCATAGACGCCGCGTGCTTTTTCTCCGTCCAGATCCTTGAAATAACCGTCGATGGCCTTGCGCACAAAGCGGGCCATTTCATTTTCGTTCGTCATCATGCCGCAAGTTCCTCGATATAAGTAAGCCGCCGGCCGTAACTCGCCAGCTCGCCGAAAAATTCATCGACTGCCGCGAGTTGCGCGGCACATGACTGCAGTTGATTCATTGCGTGGCGAAATACGGCAGAGCCCGCGAGCCCCTTCGTATACCACGAGATATGCTTGCGCGCGATGCGCACACCGGTGTGCTCGCCATAGAACTCATACAAGTCGTGCAAGTGCGCAATCAACACGCGATGGATTTCATGCACCTCAGGCGGCGGCAGGTGGGTTCCGGTTTTGAGGTAATGATCGATCTCGCGAAATATCCACGGACGTCCTTGTGCGGCGCGCCCGATCATGACTGCATCTGCACCCGTGCACGCCAACACATGCTTTGCTTTTTCGGGCGTCGTAATATCGCCGTTGGCGATTACCGGAATACTGATCCGCGACTTAACCGCGGCGATAGTTTCGTATTCGGCTTCACCGTTATATGCGCAAGCGCGCGTGCGGCCGTGAATAGCCAGCAATTGCACGCCGGCGTCCTGCGCAATCTTCGCGACGGTCACCGCATTGCGGTTAGTGCGATCCCAGCCCGTACGTATCTTCAGTGTCACCGGCACGCGCACAGCGCGCACTACGGCCTCAACGATGCGTTGCACGAGCGGCTCGTTCTGCAGGAGTGCAGAGCCCGCCATGACATTGCAGACTTTTTTTGCCGGGCAGCCCATGTTTATGTCAATGATCTGGGCGCCCTGATCAACATTGTATTGTGCCGCCTCTGCCATCATCGCAGGATCGGCGCCGGCGATTTGTACTGAAATGGGATCGACTTCGCCTTCGTGGTTGGCGCGCCGGCGCGTTTTCTCGGAACCCCACAGCAGCGAATTGCTGGCGACCATTTCGGACACCGCCATACCGGCGCCCATGCGTTTGCAGAGTTGACGAAACGGCCGGTCTGTAACGCCGGCCATCGGTGCAACCACCAGCGCATTTTTCAATTGATAAGGACCGACGCGCATATGCGACTGATTTTCGTCTTATGAGAATCCCGGGGAGCGCGTCATTGTAATCGTGTCACCGCAGCAAGAAAAGCGGCGCCTGCAACTTTTTTGTTCAGCCGCGCGCACTGAACATAGTGCGTCGCGTCAGGAAATTTTTCATCGGCGGAATACCACTTAATGCGGCGAGTCCACATCCGCGCAGGAGCGACATTAATCGGTTGTCTTTGGAAAACAACCGGATCAGGGAATCCGTGAATAAAATGGTGGCAGTTCGATCGAAACGTCGTTGCGAGCAGTAGTGATTCAACATCGTTGCGTTGCCCGGATCGCAATCGCCTTGCGATGCGATCGCTTGCGCCAATTCCCATGCGTCGCGCAAACCGAGATTGAATCCCTGCCCGGCTACCGGGTGCAAAGTTTGTGCCGCGTTGCCGATCAGCACGCTGCGTGAGGCGACCGGTTGCGCCGCATATTTTAATGTGAGTGGAAATACTTCCCGCGAATAGGGAGCACTGAACCCGCCAAGCGCAGCGCCGAACGTAGAACGCAGACGCGCACAAAACCCCGCATCGTCCAACGTTGCAAGTTCTTGCGCGTGCCCGTGTTCTGCCGTCCATATCAGCGACAATTCATTGCCATTCGGCAACAGCGCGAGCGGTCCCTCCGGCGTGAAGCGTTCATACGCGCGATTCAAGTGCGGCCGCTCACTTCGAACGTTGCAGATGACTGCACTCTGCCGGTAGTCGCGTGTTTTAACGTTGCTTAGCGCCACGTTCGCCCCGCCCTCGGCAATGGCGACGAGCCGTGCGGCGATGTGCCGTGTTTGACCTGCGGCTTGCAGAGAGACCATCGCACTATCGGCGCCGCCATTTACTCTGTCTACGATCGCTTCACGCAACACGTCGACTTCAGATGTCGCGAGCGCTGACATCAGCGTCCGTTGCAGCGCCGTGTAGCCCACGACATATCCCAGCGCAGGCACGCGCGCTTCCGCCGCAGTCAATTCGGCGCGTCCGAAGCCGCCTTGCTGCGAGACGAGTATCTCAGTTATCGGAGTGACAGAGGGCAGCGACTGCCAGACACCGAGTCGTTCCAGGAGTAGTCGGCTGCCGTGCGACAGTGCGATCGCCCGGTTATCATCGTCCGCATGCTGGCCGCGCCGGGCGTCGAGCAGCGCGGCGCTATGTTCCCGGCCGCGCAGCGCGAGCGCGAAAGCGCAACCCACCAGCCCGCCACCTGCAACGACGATGTCGTACGCTTCAGCCACGCATTACGGTTTGAATGGCATCGACGGTTTTCGGCGCCGCACGCGTAAGCACTTCATTACCCGTTGCGGTAACGAGAACATCATCTTCGATGCGCACCCCAATGTTCGCGTAGCGCGCAGGAATACTGTCCGCGGGACGTATATAACACCCCGGCTCAACCGTCAGCACCATGCCGGGCTCGAGGCGGCGCCAGTCTCCGTCGCGCTTGTAGTCGCCGGCATCGTGCACGTCGAGTCCTAGCCAATGCCCGGTGCGATGCATGTAATACTTTTTGTAATCGCCCGATTCGATGACTTCTTCGACCGTGCCCGTGCATAACCCAAGTTCGATGAAGCCTGCCGCAAGAACGGCCACTGCCGCGTCATGCGGTGCATTCCAGGAAGCGCCCGGCTTCACTTCGCTGATGGCTGCTGACTGCGCGGCGAGGACTAGCTCGTAGATCTCGCGTTGAGGTGTCGTGAATTGTCCGCTCACCGGAAACGTGCGCGTGATATCGGAGGCGTAGCCGTCCAACTCACAGCCGGCATCGATCAAGATCAAATCCCCTGCGTTAAGAATGGAGTTATTCGCAACATAATGTAATACACAGGCATTAGCGCCGCCCGCCACGATCGGCGTGTAGGCTGGCGCCTGGGCGCCGCCGCGCCGGAACTCGTGTAGCAGTTCAGCTTCGATCTCAAACTCGGCGCGTCCGGGCGCTGTTGCGCGCATCGCCCGCACATGAGCACCCGTTGAGATTTCAGCGGCACGCCGCATCAGTCCCAACTCATGCGAATCCTTAGTCAGACGCATCTCATCCAGCAATGTATGTACGTCGGTGATTGCAGCGGGCGCGCTGACGCCGGTGCGCACCTGCTGACGTACCGCATTGACCCACGTCAATACGCGGGCGTCCCACTGCTCATCTGCCCCGAGGTGGCAGCAGATCTGCGGCTGGTTTGCAATGAGTTCCGGCAACCGTGCATCGAGTTCGCCGACCGTGTAACAGCGATTAAAGCGGAACAGTTCGCAAGCTGCTGCAGGCCCGTAGCGATAGCCATCCCAGATCTCGCGCTCAGTATCTTTGTCACGGCAAAAGAGAATCTGTTCGACAGAGCTTCCCGCGACGATCACGAGCACAGCGTCAGGCTCAGTGAAACCCGTCAGGTAATAGAAATAACTGTCGTAACGATATGGGTAGTGCGAGTCACGGTTGCGCGCTCGCTCAGCGGCAGTGGGAATGATTGCAATCCCGCGCCCCATGCGTTGCGCGAGGCGTGCACGACGCTCGGCGAACACAGGCGAGGCCCGTGATGCGGCGGAAGATTCAGGCATGCGTAATTATAGCGCCGCGAAGACGTCTCAGTTCCCGCGCAACTCCGCGTTGAGTGCGGTCAAGCGCGCCGGCGTGCCGACATCGCACCAGCGTCCCGCGTACCGCTCACCGGTCACACGGCGAGCAGCAATATGCCGGCGCAGCAATGGAGCGAGTTTCGCTTTACTACCGCGGGCTATTTCCTCAAACATCACCGGCTGATAAGCCGCGATGCCGCTGAATGTGAGGCGTGCGCCATCGTCGACGACCGTGTCGGAGTTGAGCGCGAAATCACCGGTGGCATTGTGGTCAGGGTTATCGACGAGTACTAGATGCGCGAGACAATGGGCATGCGGCAGTTCGCCTACCGCACGCGCGAGAAATGCGTAATCGTAATCGCTGAAGACATCGGCATTCACCGCGGCGAATGCTTCGCTACCGAGCAAGGGCAGCGCATGCGCGATACCACCGGCGGTCTCCAACGCCTCGCCCTCAGCCGAATATGAGATTTGGATTCCAAAACGGGCGCCGGTTCCAATCGCCTGCTCGATCTTAGCGCCGAGATAAGCATGATTGATTACGATCTGCGTGAAACCCGCTGCCGCCAGCTTTTCAATGTGCCAGGTGATCAGCGGTTTGCCGCCGACCTCAAGCAGCGCCTTTGGCACATTATCGGTTAGTGGACGCATACGCTCACCGCGGCCGGCCGCGAGGATGAACGCTTTCAAAACGTGTAACCGGCGCGCGCCGGGGCTTTGCCTTCAAGCTCGTCGAACAGTCTGAGCAGCGGCGTCAGTGACGCATACCGTGCTGCCACAGCTCGCGCATAGCGTACGAATCGCGGGGTATCTTCAAGATAGGCTTTCTTGCCGTCGCGGTAATTGAGCCGCGCGAAAATTCCCAGCACTTTGAGATGGCGCTGCAGCCCCATCCATTCAAAGTCACGGTAGAAGATCCCGAAGTCGGCATCGACCGGCAGCCCCGCATGCTTCGCCTTCTCCCAGTAACGGACCGTCCAATCGAGCACGCGTTCTTCTTCCCAGCTTATGAACGCGTCCTTGAAGAGCGACGCCACGTCGTAGGTGATGGGTCCGTAGACGGCGTCCTGAAAATCAAGCACACCCGGATTCGGCTCACATACCATCAAATTACGCGGCATGTAGTCGCGATGCACATAAACAGTCGTCTGCGCCAGATTGTTCTGAAGGATGGATTCGAAGACCGCACTTAAGAGCTGCTCCCGCGCAGGCGTCAGTGCAAGATCGTGATGGCGCTTCAAATACCAGTCAGGAAACAGGCGCAGCTCACGCGTCAGCAACGCACGGTCATAAGGCGGCAGCACGCCCGGTTTGCTCGCGAGCTGCCAACGCAGCAAAGCATCGATGGCGTCGCTGAAAAGTGCATCGGCGCTTTGCGCATTTAGTGCGGGCAGATAATTTGCGCAGCCAAGATCGGTCAGCAATAGAAAGCCGTTTTCGAGATCCATCGCGATAACGCGCGGGACATTGAGACCCGCGTCCGCCATCAAGCTGGCGACCTTAACGAATGGACGGCAGTCTTCGTGGTCAGGCGGCGCATCCATCACAATCAGCGATCCCGCGCCGGTACGTAGACGAAAATAGCGACGAAAACTTGCGTCCGCGGAGGCGGGTTCTAAAACGATCGGCGATGCATCAATGGATGATTCGAGCCAGGTCTGCAACTGTTGTTTTCGATCCACTGCGTGCATTGCCTATTTCAATAAACTGTGCGATTTTATCATCCCCTTCTTATAATATTGATAATGAACGTCTTCCGTGCTTCCCGAGTGCCGTTATTGCTGTCGTGCGCGTGCAGTCTCGCATCGGCAGCCGATGATGGCGCGATCGGTCTGAAGCCTGACGCCGGCGGATTGCAGATCAAGCCTCAACCTTTTTTGCTTCGCATCCCCCCTGACAACAAAGACGAGGTACCGCTCTTTGTCGATGCGGACAGCATTCAGGGACATCAGGAAAAGGAGATTGAGGCAGAGGGTAACGTGCGGTTGCGTAAGCGCGGCAAAGCGGTCTACGCCGACTGGTTGCGTTACGATCAGACCACCGACCAGGTGAACGCGCGCGGCAATGTGCTGCTTGAGCAGCGCGGCGACGTCATCGAGGGCACCGAACTCGAATTTAAAGTCGACACCGAGCGTGGCGCCATGGAAAAGCCGAAATATAAAGTGCGGCTCAATGCGACTAACGGGCGTGGCGAGGGTGAGCAGCTGGTGTTCGAAGGCCCGAATAAATATCGGATGCGCTCGGGCAACTACACGTCCTGCGACATCGGCACGGATGACTGGTTTGTAAGTGCCAAGGACTTTGAAATTGATAAAGAGCGGCAGATCGGCACCGCGCACAACGCGCGCATTGATTTCCTTGGTGTGCCGATACTCTATACGCCCTACTTGAGCTTTTCGCTCGATCGACAGCGCAAGTCCGGATTCTTGTCGCCGACGTTTGGCAGCACCGGAAATTCCGGCACAGAATTCTCGCTTCCTTATTACTGGAATATTGCGCCCAACCGGGACGCCACCATTACGCCACGGGTAATGGCTAAACGCGGCGTAGAGCTGCAAAACGAGTTCCGGTATCTCGAGCCGCGGTACCGCGGCGAGATTCATTATGAAGTGCTCCCGAACGACCGCGTCAAGAACGGTGATACGCGAAGCGCACTTTCACTCGTGCACACTCAGTCGTTAGGCAACGGGTGGGGCGCCTACGTCAATGTCCAAAAAGTATCCGACGATAATTTTTTTACCGATCTCTCAACACAAATCACTGCGACGTCCCAGGTGCTTTTGCCGCGAACCGGCATGCTCTCGAAGGGCGGTTCGTTCGGCACCGACGGAATCTACGGCTTATCTGCCGTGGTACAACGCTGGCAGACGCTGCAGGTCGATCCACTGACGCCGGTCGCCGTGCCATACAACAGTTCGCAGGGAACGTTCACCGCCGTGAAGCCATTTGGCGGTGTGATAGACACGACGCTGACTGCGAATTTTGCCGATTTCACCCATCCCACGTTGATCAACGGCAAACGGACCTATGCTTATCCGCAAATGAGCCTGCCGTTGCAGACTTCTTACGCGTATGTGACACCCAAGGTCGGCCTGCACGTAACGCATTATGATTTCGATCAGACCAACACAGTCATCGCGGATCGCAACCGGGTAGTGCCGATCTTTTCGGCGGAGACCGGCCTCATCTTCGAGCGCAGCGGAAGCCTATCCGGACTGGGCATGCGACAGACTCTCGAGCCGAAAATTTTCTACGTCTACATTCCGACGCGGCAGCAGAATCAGCTGCCAGTGTTCGATTCGAGTCTTCAAGACGTCAGTTTCGCAACGCTCTACACCGAGAATCAGTTCAGCGGCAACGACCGCATCAACGACGCTAACCAGGTTACGCTCGGCGTCACTTCGCGATTCTTGCAGCAGGAAAATGGCATCGAGCGGCTGCGCGTAGGAGTTGCGCAACGCTATTATTTCAAAGCGCAGGAAGTGACGTTGCCGGGCATTGCGCCGCGTGGCAGCAACAACTCGGACCTGCTGGCAGCGTTGAACGGGACGATCGCGCCGAATTGGATTGCCGACCTCGGCTGGCAATACACGACCGACTTGTCGCAGACGCAGCGCCTTAATGCGGGCATACGCTATCAACCGCAGCCGGGCAAAGTCGTTAACGTTGCATACCGTTATACGACCGGCGCTCAGGCCACCGCCCTCGGCCAGACGATACAGACATTTGTCAATCCGCTGAATCCGTCGAACACGCTGCGCCAGGTTGATGTGTCCGGCCAATGGCCGCTGACTCGCCATCTGACCGCGATCGCGCGATGGAACTATTCGACCTCGGACAGCCGCTTGCTCGAGGGACTTGGCGGTATCGAATATGACGGCGACTGCTGGGCGTTGCGCGTCGTCGGCCATACTTTTGCAACGACGGCAACCGCATCGGTCAATTCCTTTTTTGTGCAGCTGGAATTGAACGGAGTCTCGAAACTCGGCTCTAATCCGCTTGAATTATTGCGCCGGAACATCGTCGGCTATTCCCGGCCCGTCACGCCTTCGGTACAAACCGAAGATGTCGTTTTCCCGGCGCGCTAAACCAGCGAGCTCCCGCATGAAAACGTTGTCCTTCTGTATTGGTGTAATTGTCGCCTGTGCGCACGGTTTTGCATGCGCTGCTACCGCTCAGCAATCCGGCTCCAGCCGCGTCGTTTTGCTGGACCGTATTGTCGCTGTCGTGAACGAAGACGTAATTACCCGCCGCGACCTCGACGACCGCATCAAGGTCGTCGTCGGTCAACTGCGTCAACAGGGCACCACTCCGCCGCCCGCTGACGTTCTGCAGAAGCAGGTTCTGGAACGTATGATCTACGCGCACGTGCAGCTTCAGTTCGCTAAGGAAACGGGCTTGCGCGTCGACGACGGCCAGCTCGATAAGGCCCTCGCCCGCATAGCGGAAGATAACAAGATTTCGCTTGCAACAATGCGCGAGACGCTCGAGAAGGACGGCGTCAGCTTCGCCAAGTTTCGTGAGGACATTCGCGACGAAATTACGATGTCGCGGTTACGCGAGCGGGAAGTCGATAACAAGATCACCGTAGCCGACAGCGAAGTCGATAACCTGCTGACCGCGACGCAGCAGGAAGGCAAGCTGGAGGAATACAATGTATCGCACATCCTGATCCGCGTACCGGAACAGGCAAGTCCTGAACAGATCAGCGATCGACGGGCACGTGCTGAGCAGGCGCTGGCGCAGATCAACAGCGGCGCAGACTTTCGCCAGGTGGCGGCCAGTTTTTCCGAAGCGCCGGATGCGATCCAGGGCGGGTCCATGGGGTGGCGCGAGCCGGCAAGGCTGCCGGCGATCTTCGCGGAGGCGATCAAGGGCCTCAAGAACGGTGAAGTGAGCGGCGTGCTGCGCAGCCCCAACGGTTTGCACATCGTGCGCTTGAATGATCGGCGCGGTCAGAACGCCCCGCACATCGTGTCGCAGACTCACCCCCGGCACATACTGATCAAGACGAGCGAAGTGGTCTCGGAGAACGACGCCAGGGAGCGGCTGGTAAAGTTGAAGGAGCGTCTTGACAACAACGCCGATTTCGCCGAGCTGGCACGTCTGCAATCGGAAGATGCGAGCGCTTCGCGCGGCGGTGACTTGGGCTGGCTGTCGCCAGGCGATACCGTTCCCGAGTTCGAGAAGGCAATGGATGAGCTCAAGCCCGGCCAGATCAGCGGCCCTGTGCGCTCGCCATTCGGCTGGCATTTGATCCAAGTGATGGAGCGCCGCACTCAGGACATGTCGCAGCAACAGCAACGACTGCAGGCGCGCTTGTCCCTGCGCGCACAGAAGTCCGAAGAAGCGTATCAGGAGTGGCTGCGCCAGTTACGCGACAAGGCTTTCGTGGATTACCGACTCGAAGAAAGATAGTTGTCGGTAAGCGCCCGCGCCCGAACTGTCGTACTGTAGCAGCGGCGGCTCAGCCATCACGCGGGGGACTACCATCACTGCTAAAGCAGATTCCAGATCGCCGATAATCGCGCTCACGCCGGGCGAGCCGGCCGGCATCGGCCCGGACTTGTGTGTGATGCTTGCTCAGCAGCCGCCCGTCGAGCGCTTGGTAGTGATTGCAGATGCGAGCCTGCTCGAGCGCCGCGCGCGTGAGCTGGGGCTGCCATGGCAGAGTGTGCCCTTCACGCCCGCCGCCGAGGCTCAATTGGCGCCGGGCTCGCTGCGAGTGTTGCACGTCCCGCTCGTCAACGACACTGTCGCTGGACATCTCGACGCTGCCAACGCTTCATATGTACTGCGTACGCTTGAAGTCGCGACCGACGGCTGTATGAACGGTATTTTCGATGCCATGGTGACCGCGCCCGTACACAAAGGGGTCATCAACGATGCCGGCATTCCGTTTACCGGCCACACCGAATTCCTGGCCGCACGAACCAACACCGCGCACGTCGTCATGATGCTGGTGGGCGGCGGATTGCGCGTCGCGCTGGCGACCACTCATGTTGCCGTAAAAGACATCGCACGACACATTACGCGTTCAAGTCTGGACCAGACATTAGCTGTGCTCGATCGCGACCTTAAGGCTCGTTTCGGCATTGCAAAGCCGCGCATTGCAGTGGCCGGATTGAATCCTCATGCGGGTGAGTCGGGGCACTTGGGACGCGAAGAACTGGACACGATCATTCCGTCGCTCGAGCACATGCGGACACAAGGGCTCAATTTGACCGGCCCATTGCCCGCTGACACATTGTTCAATCCTGACCGGCTGAAGAACTTTGATTGCGTACTTGCGATGTACCATGACCAAGGCCTGCCGGTATTGAAATACGCCAGCTTCGGCAGCGGCGTCAATGTGACCCTCGGCCTGCCTATTGTGCGCACATCCGTAGATCACGGGACGGCGCTCGACCTCGCAGGTAAAGGCACCGCAGACGCCGGCAGTTTGCGCACCGCAATCGAGCTCGCAGCAATGCTCGCACGTGGCCGCGCCTGACTGGCAACGGCGTGACGTCTAGTCACACCAAAGCATCGCCCGCGTGAAGCACCGTCCGCGGAAAAGATTCGGCCAGAATTTCCTGGTCGACGAATGGGCCATCGCTGCCATCGTCGACGCAATCTCACCGCAGCAAGGCGACAATCTCGTAGAGATCGGTCCCGGACTCGGCGCACTGACGCGTCCGCTGCTGGCTCGAGTAAACGAGCTGCGCGCAATTGAGATCGACCGTGATCTCGCGTCGCGACTGCAACACGACTTCGGCGGCCGTCTCGACCTGTACGTCACGGATGTTCTTGCGTTTGACTTCTCTATCCTGGGGAGCGGGCTTCGCGTCGTCGGAAATCTACCCTACAACATCTCATCACCGCTGCTGTTTCGTCTCATTGAATTTATCGCCTGTATTCGCGACATCCATGTCATGCTGCAGAGAGAAGTCGTCGCGCGCATGGTCGCCGCACCGGGCGATAGCGATTACGGGCGGTTGACAGTGATGCTGCAGTATCGATTCGAGATGGAAAAACTGCTCGACATTTCCGCAGCAGCTTTCGATCCTGCGCCGCAAGTCGATTCTGCGGTCGTGCGTTTACTGCCGCGATCCGCACCGGCCCTGCGCGCACGCGACGAGCGCGCATTTTCCCGCGTTGTTGCGGCAGCCTTTTCTCAGCGCCGCAAGACGCTGCGAAACTCGCTCGCCAACTTGGTGAGCGATGAGGACTTCGAGAAGGTCCGTATTGCGCCGACCGCGCGAGCGCAGGAACTTTCAGTTGCGCAATTCGTAGCGTTGGCAGATGGTGTTGCGGGCGCACAGTCTGCGCCAGACGCGGCTCACGCCGATTTACGCTGAACGAGCTCCAGTTTGTAACCGTCCGGGTCCTCGACGAAAGCGATCACCGTCGTGCCGTGCTTCATGGGGCCGGCTTCACGCACGACTTTGCCGCCGCGCTGCTTGATGTTTTCACACGCCTTGTATGCGTCGTCGACTTCGATTGCGACATGACCGAAGCCGCTGCCGAGATCATATGACCGCGTGTCCCAGTTGTGCGTGAGCTCGATGACGGCCGACTTCGTTTCATCGTCATAACCTACGAATACGTTAGTGAAGCGGCCGTCGGGATAATCGCTGCGGCGCAGAAGCCGCATGCCGAGCACTTGGGTATAGAAGCCGATTGCGCGATCGAGATCGCCGACGCGCAGCATCGTATGCAAAACTCTCACACCTGCACCATCTCAAAGTCCTCCTTGCGCGCGCCGCATTCGGGACACGTCCAATTCATCGGTACGTCCTCCCAGCGCGTGCCGGGTGCGATATTTTCGTCCGGCAATCCCGCAGCCTCATCGTAGATGAAACCGCAGATAAGGCACATGTATGTTTTGAATACGTTAACGTCGGTCGTCGTCATGAACGCTTGCGAATCAGGTTAAAATATTCATTTTAGCGATACGCCTTCCATTTGAACAATAAATCGCGTCGGTAGTATGGAAACACCCGCGTCGTCCGCTCTTCCCCCGATCGCGCTTGCCTTTGCCGCGACTGACCCGAGCGGGGGAGCAGGGTTGCAGGCCGATGTGCTCACACTCGCGAGCATGGGTTGTCATCCGCTATCTGTTGTCACTGCCGTCACCATTCAGGACACGATGGGCGTCGAAGAAATTATGGCGCTCGATGCAGAATGGGTTGCCGATCAGGCGCGGTGCGTACTCGAAGACATGCCCGTCACCGCGTTCAAGATCGGTCTACTCGGCAGCACCGAGAATATCGCCGCGATTGCCGAAGTGGTCTCGGATTATCCGGAGATACCGCTGATTCTCGACCCGATCCTTGCCTCGGGTCGCGGTGACGAACTGGTGACGGATGAAATGATTTCCGCGCTGCGTGAATTGCTGATACCGCAGACCACAATCATCACGCCTAACAGCATCGAAGCCCGGCGTCTGGTGCAGGAAGACGGGGAAGACGATCTCGATCTCGCTGAATGCGCGCGGCGCTTACTCGCGCTGGGCTGCGAGTATGTGCTGATCACGGGCACGCATGAGAATACACCGGAAGTAGTCAATACGCTGTACGGCCAGGAGGGCGTCGTTCGCACGGACAGCTGGGAGCGCTTGCCCGGCAGCTATCACGGCTCCGGCTGCACGCTTGCATCTGCGATTGCAGCAACGGTTGCGAACGGGCTCAGTGTAAGCGACGCTGTCAAGGATGCGCAGGAGTACACGTGGCAGACGCTGAAAGCAGGGTTTCGTCCCGGCATGGGCCAGCACATACCGGACCGCCTGTTCTGGGCGCGTGAGGACGAACCTGCGAATGAGCCGGGTTAAAGGACTTTACGCAGTCACGCCCGACTTAGCGGACACAGCGTTGCTCAGGTCAAAGGTGCGTCAGGTGTTGGCGGGCGGCGCGCGTCTTTTGCAGTATCGAAACAAAGCGGCCGATCGGAATCTCCGACGTGAGCAGGCGGCAGTGCTGCGGCAACTTTGCGCCGACGCCGATGCGACACTCATCATCAATGACGATGTCGAGCTTGCTTGTGAAATCGACGCGCACGGTGTGCACGTGGGCGCGGACGATGCGGCGGTTTCCGCGGCGCGCGCACGGCTGGGCGACAACAAAATTATCGGCGCCTCGTGTTACAGCGATCTCGCGCGTGCGCGATGCGCTGCTGCGGAAGGCGCCGATTACATTGCATTCGGCAGTTTCTTCGCTTCTTCCGTTAAACCAAATGCCGTACGTGCACCCGTTGCGCTACTCACGAGCGCACGCAATATCGGCATTCCGGTTGCTGCGATCGGCGGTATCACGCTGGACAACGCAGGCCAACTCATTCACGCAGGCGCTGATGCTTTAGCAGTGATCTCGGCGCTCTTTTCGGCGTCCGATGTGAAGACTGCAGCGCGCGAATTTTGCGAGCTCTTCACGCAAGCTAACGCATGAGCTCCCGCAACGACGAATTGTTCCAGGCAGCGCAGCGCGTTATTCCGGGCGGCGTCAATTCGCCGGTGCGTGCGTTTCGCGCGGTTGGCGGCACGCCGCCGTTTATCAGCCGGGGCAGCGGCGCGCGTATCTGGGATGCGGATGGCAAGTCGTACATTGATTACGTAGGCTCGTGGGGACCGTTGATTCTCGGGCACAGTCATCCTGCTGTCGTAAAGGCAGTGCAAGACGTGGCTGCGCGCGGCCTTAGTTTCGGCGCGCCGACTGCCGCGGAGGTCAAGTTAGCTGATGTCCTGTGCGCGCGTGTGCCCGGACTGGAGCAAGTACGGCTGGTAAGCTCAGGTACCGAAGCGACGATGAGCGCAATCCGTCTCGCACGCGGGTACACCGGTCGCGACTTGATCATAAAGTTTGAAGGGTGCTATCACGGCCACGCGGATGCATTACTCGTGAAGGCCGGATCAGGCGCTCTCACGCTTGGCAATCCAAGCTCCGCCGGCGTGCCTCGTGACACCGCGGCACACACACTCGTGCTTCCCTATAACAACACAGATGCGCTCGAAGCGGCGTTCGCGCGCGATGGCAACGCTATAGCCGGCGTCATCGTCGAGCCAGTGGCCGGAAATATGAACCTAGTTTCGCCGCGCGCGGGATTTCTGGAGCGACTACGCGCGCTATGCACGCAGCATAGCGCGCTACTCATATGCGACGAGGTCATGACTGGTTTCAGAGTCGGGGCGCGCGGGGCACAGGGGCTCTTCAGCATCACCGGAGATCTCATCACGCTCGGGAAAGTCATTGGTGGCGGCATGCCGCTGGGCGCATTCGGCGGTCGCCGCGACGTCATGGCGAAAATCGCGCCGCTCGGACCGGTGTATCAAGCGGGCACGCTGTCCGGTAATCCGGTTGCCGTTGCCGCAGGTCTGGCAACACTCGATGCTATCGATGCGCCGGGCTTCTTCGAACGCCTACACGACGTCACGCGCAAACTAACCGACGGCCTTGCATCGGCCGCACGCAGATGCGGCATCGCCTTTTCTGCTCAAGCGGTCGGCGGCATGTTCGGCATGTACTTTCGTGGCGAGCCGCCGACGAGCTACGACGAAGTCATGCAATGCGACGTGCAGGCTTTCAACCGCTTCTTTCACGGCATGCTGGCGCGCGGCATTTACTTTGCGCCTTCCGCGTTCGAGGCAGGGTTTGTGTCGTCAGCGCATACAACAGCGGACATTGAAGAAACACTAATTGCAGCCCGCGATTGTTTCGCGGAGCCTTGACTAGCGCAATCCCGCCATGTACTCCGAGACCGCCTTGATTTCCTGATCCGATAGCCTTGCCGCAATCGTGCGCATCATTCTATTCGCATCGTTGGCGCGGTCGCCGGCGCGAAAGGCCTGCAACTGCGCACTCGTGTATTCCGCGTATTGGCCCGCGACATGCGGGAACTGCGCGGGAATGCCCGCCCCGGCCGGCCCGTGACATGAAGCGCACGGCGCAACACTCTTAGCCATGATGCCGCCACGGTAGATCTGCTGGCCCGCTTTAACTAACGCGGGATCCTTACCGGCACGGGGCTTCGTTTTCTGCGTCTCGAAATAAGCGCCCAGGTTTTTCATGTCCTGCGGCGACAGCGGCGCAGCCATAGCCTGCATCACTGGATTTTTTCGTTCTGTGTTGCTCTTGTAGTCAGCGAGCTGCTTCGCTACATAGTCAGCATGCTGGCCCGCGAGCACAGGATTCGCGGGACTTGCGCTGTTGCCGTCCGCCGCGTGGCACGCGGCGCACACCTTGGTGGCAATCGACTGGCCCTGACTCGCGTCCGCAACGCTCGCGGGCTCCGCGCTAACGCCGGGCAAAACATACGCCGCGCAGACGATGCCGAACAGCGCGCTACTCAATTTCATTAGGGACTCCTGCGGCCTTGCGGACTTACGAAAAGGCCGTATTCTATCGAAAAGGTCCTCGAGAGGCCAGATTGGACATGTATGTCGACGTTACGCAATATCGAGTTCGTCACTACGGTCGCGCACGCCCGTGACCTGCTGCCGCCGCATGGTGCGGAAGTGGCCTTTGCGGGACGCTCGAACGCCGGTAAGTCGAGTGCGATCAATGCGCTCGCACAACGCAAGCGCATGGCGTTCGTAAGCAAGACGCCGGGCAGGACGCAGCACATCAACTTTTTTCGCGTCGGCCCCGATCGGTATCTTGTGGACCTCCCCGGCTATGGTTACGCCGCAGTACCGCCCCCTGCGCGCGCACATTGGCATGAACTCGTTGGTGGCTACCTTCAATCGCGCTCGTCGCTACGCGGCGTGATCGTTGTGATGGACAGCCGACACCCGCTGACGCCCCTCGACCAGCAACTCCTGGCGTGGCTGACGCCCACCGGCGTGCCTATCCATGTACTGCTGAGCAAGTCGGACAAGCTGGGAGCGCAAAGCGCAGGTTCGACACTGCGCGACGTCGATACCGCGCTTCGCGCGCAGTACTCGAACTGCAGCGTGCAACTCTTTTCGAGCACGCGCAAACTCGGCGTTGCGGATGCGGCCAAACAAATCCAGCGCTGGCTTGGCGACAGCATGAAATAAAAGGCCCCCGGTTAAAGGGGAGTAAAACCGGGGGCGAAGCCTTAATATGATTAAGGCGCCCGCTCAGGGAGGAGAAGCGGGAGACGGTTCGTCACCATCTGTGTTTTAAGACTATGATTACGCTGTTGAGTTCCAATGCGGGCAGCAAAAAAATAACCCGCCGTGTTTCAGACACTTATCAACGACGATGAAGATACTAAGCAGCTTCCCTCAGCGCCGGATGCGGCGCAACCGCCGCCATGAGTTCTCACGCCGCCTGATGCGCGAAAACCGGCTGTCGACCGACGATCTTATTTATCCGGTCTTTGTCATCGACGGCAAAGCACGCACCGAAAAAGTCGGGTCGATGCCCGGAGTTCTGCGTTACACACTCGATCGATTGCTACCGCATGCGGAAAAATGCGTCAAGCTCGGTATCCCGGCGGTTGCGATCTTTCCGGCAATCGAACCGGGCTTGAAGCGCGCGGACGGGCGCGAGGCGGTAAATCCTGAAGGTCTCGTGCCGAGAGTCGTATCCGCGCTGAAGAATAACTTCCCCGAGCTTGGCGTCATCACGGACGTAGCACTAGACCCCTATACGACGCATGGACAGGACGGCCTCATCGACAAATCGGGCTACGTTCTGAACGACGAAACGATAGCGGTGCTGCAGAAGCAGGCGCTCGTCAACGCCGCCGCCGGAGTGGATATCGTCGCGCCTTCCGACATGATGGATGGCCGCATTGGCGCAATTCGCAGCGCGCTTGATGCGGACGGGCACGTGCATACGCGAATACTCGCCTACTCGGCAAAGTACGCTTCCGCATTCTATGGTCCATTTCGCGATGCAGTTGGATCTTCCGCACAGCTCGGCAAGAGCAACAAGTACAACTATCAGATGGATTTCGCTAATAGCGACGAAGCGCTGTGGGAAGCGGGACTCGACCTTGCCGAAGGCGCAGACATGGTGATGATCAAGCCTGGGATGCCGTACCTCGATATCATTCGCCGTATCAAAGATGAGTTCAAAGCGCCGACATGCGTTTACCAGGTCAGCGGAGAATATTCGATGCTGATGGCAGCCATACAGAATGGCTGGCTCGAAGAGAAAAAATGCGTGCTGGAGGCACTGACCGCGTTCAAGCGCGCGGGCGCCGACGCTATTCTTACTTACTTCGCGGTCGCGGCTGCAGGATGGTTGAAAGAGGACGCCTAGTCGGGATTTTGGGCGAGTAGTGCTTCGACGACAGCGGGCTTCGCGCGATCGATCGCCTTCCCGCCCGCGCTCATTCGAAGCGGCAGACGCAAATCGCGCGGTGTCAACACCGTGAGCTGGAATTCGTCGCCATCACGGTCAAACGAAAGCACTGGAGCGCTGATCGGCAGGTCGCCCGCAAAAAGACGCGCTTCGCCGCCGCGAAACTGTATTCCTTGACCGAGGAGATAGTGCTCGACACTCTTGGTGCTATCGGTAAAGAGCTGCAACTGGATGGCCGCATATTTTCCGGCGCTACCGTTAAGCACCGACCCGACCAAGTGCGGATTGAATGCAGCGAGCTCGCGCATCATCGCGAGTGCAGCTTGCCTGAGAGCCCGCAACTCCGACTCATTTTCCGGACGGTAAATCGCGCGGTATGTCCGTAAGGCCTCATCGATCTCGTCGTTTCCCGGCATCTGTCGCGCATCAGCGACGCCCATTTGGCGGGCCGCCTTGCGTTTGGCGAGCGCGTGGTCCTCGATCCCGTCTTCGGCCATCAGTCGCGCGGCGATGTGCGCGATGCGTTCGCGCGTACGGTGACGTCCGGATTCGCGCGGCATGCGAAATTAAAACAGCTGGCTTTTTACTTCTTCCGGCGGCTTCACTGCCCCCGGCGCTTCGGTGGGGATAACAGTTTCGCTTTCGCGCTCGGGCGGCAGGAATTCCCGGTAGAAGTACTCCGGAATGCCGCCGCGTCCGTCCGTCTCGCGCAATCCGGAATCGCGGCCGATGCGTGCCTGGATGATGCCTTCCGGCGGCGTCCGCGGTTCCTCGGGAACCCCTTTCATGACCTTTCCCATGTACGACATCCACATCGGGAGCGCCGCCTGCGCGCCGGTCTCGTTGTGGCCTAAGGTATGCGGATTGTCAAAGCCTATCCACGCCACCGCGACCAGTCCTGTACCAAACCCGCAGAACCACGCATCGATGAAATCGTTTGTGGTACCGGTCTTGCCCGCGAGATCGGTGCGGCCCAACTGCATGGCGCGTGCTGCGGTGCCCATCTTTACGACGTCCTGCATCATGCTGGTCATGATGAACGCATTGCGGGCGTCGATCGCCCGTTCCGCGTTTTCGCCGGCGCGCTCCGGACGCGCATCGACGACGACATTGCCTTTGATGTCTTCGACACGCGAAATAAAGTAAGGCGGCACGCGAAAACCGCCGTTTGCAAACACGCCGTATCCGGTCACCATTTGCATGGGCGTTACATTACCGGCACCCAGCGCCATCGTTAGATAAGGCGGATGGTACTTCGCGTCGAAGCCGAACCGCGTAACGTAATCCTGTGCATACTGCGGCGTCACCGCTTGCAGTATGCGCACGGAGACGAGATTTTTTGATTTGACGAGAGCCATCCGCATGCGCATGGGCCCCTCGAATTTACCGTCGAAATTCTTAGGCTCCCACGGCTCCGAGCCAGTCTGTCTCGCGTCAAACACCAGCGGCGCGTCATTGATGATGGTTGCCGGCGTAAATCCCTTCTCGAGCGCCGATGAGTATATAAACGGCTTGAAGCTCGAGCCCGGCTGACGTAATGCCTGGGTCACATGGTTGTACTTATTGAGGCCAAAATCAAAGCCGCCGATAAGCGCCCGGACTGCGCCGTCAGCGGGATCGGTGGAGACGAGCGCCGCTTCGACTTGCGGCAACTGCGTGATTAGCCAACGCCCCTTGTCGTCTTTTTGTATGTGCACAATGGCGCCGCGCCGGACGCGTTGATTGGCGGGCGCCTTATCACCCAGCATTTTTTGCGCAAACTTAAGACCGTCGGCGGTGACTTCAATGATTTCGCCGCCCTTTGCGTAAACCTTAACCGCCCGGGTGCTCGCCTCGAGCACGAGCGCGGGGTAAATGTCATCGCTCTCGGTTTCATCCTGCAGGGCATCTTCAAAATCCTCTTCCGTCGGCTGGGCGCCCAACTCCACATAGCTCTCTGCGCCGCGGTATCCATGCCGGCGTTCGTAATCCATGACGCCCGCGCGCACTGCGGCGTAGGCAGCTGCCTGATGGGTCGCCGACAGTGTGGTATGAACTTTGAAGCCGCGCGTATAGACGTCGTCATGGAAGCGCTCGTACAAGACCTGGCGCACCATCTCCGTGAAGTAGTCTGCTTTGATGGCGAACTCGTTGACTGAATGCTTTACGCTGAGTGGCTGTTTATCCGCGGTCTGCCACTGCTCGTCTGAAATGAAGTCGAGCTCGCGCATGCGGCGCAACACATATTGCTGACGCAATTTCGCGCGCTTAGGATTGACGACGGGATTGAAGCTTGAGGGCGCTTTCGGCAGTCCGGCCAGCATGGCCATTTCAGCGACAGTCAGTTGGTCCAGCGTCTTGCCGAAGTAAATTTGCGCCGCGGCGGCAAAGCCGTAGGCACGCTGGCCGAGATAGATTTGATTGATGTAAAGCTCGAGTATCTGGTCTTTGCTCAGACTGTGTTCAATCTTGAACGCGAGCAGCATTTCGTTGAATTTGCGGGTTAGCGTTTTCTCCTTTGACAGAAAAAAGTTTCGCGCAACCTGCATGGTGATCGTGCTCGCGCCCTGACGCGCTCCGCCCGACGCGAAGTTCGACATCGCGGCACGAATGACACCAACATAGTCGACTCCGCCATGCTGGTAGAAGCGCTCGTCTTCGGCGGCCAGGATGGCCTCGCGCATGCCCTGAGGTACGTCCGCAATGCGGACCGGAGCGCGACGCTCTTCGCCGAATTCTCCGATCAGCAGTCCCTCGCGGCTGTAGACCCGTAGCGGGACCTTGGGCTGGTAATCAGTCAAGACCTCGAGGCTAGGCAGCGTCGGTACGACAATAACAACTACGAAAACAAAGAGTAAAAGCCCTGCCAGCAATACCGCTGACAGGAAAGCCAGCGGGAAAGTCCACCAACGTGAAAGCATCGACTAACCGAGGAAAGAGATTGTTGTAAAAAACCAACGCATTAGTGGCCGCAGCGCTCGGTTCGCGCCACATAGGAACAAATGCTTACGTATATAACTAGGATGATTATAAGCTCTGCATTGCCTAAAAGTAATCTAGCACATTTGCTTTATAGCGTGTGCAGTTGTTGTCAGCCTTTAATGTAAATTATAAGAAGCGGCGCTAAGCGACCAATGCTCAAGGGAAAAATCAATTTCGATTTGGAAGCTTTTGAGCGTTTGTTCAAAAGCAAAACGCCACCGGTCATTGGCTGCGATATCAGTTCGTCGTCGGTCAAACTGGTCGAGATAGCAGAATCCGGCAAGAACGTCTACCGCATTGAACGCTATGTGATCGAACCGCTGCCCCGCGACTCGGTCAGCGACGGGAATATCAATAATCTGGATGCCGTGAGCGACTGCCTGAAGCGTGGTTGGAAGCGGATGGGTACTAATATCAAGAATCTGGCGCTCGCGCTGCCGTCTGCCGCAGTCATTACCAAGAAGATCATAGTCCCGGGCGGCCAGCAGGAAGCGGAGCTCGAGCTGCAGGTCCAAACCGAAGCGAACCAATATATTCCGTTCGCACTTGATGAGGTGAACCTTGACTTTCAGGTGCTCGGTCCGGCGCCGAACAGTCCCGAGGACGTCGAAGTACTGATTGCAGCCTCGCGCAAGGAAAAGGTTGAGGATCGGGTAGCGGCCGCGGAAGCCGCCGGTCTCAAAGCGCATGTCATCGACATCGAGTCGTTCGCGACGCAAACGGCATTTGAGCTGATCGAGCGCACGCTGCCTGAAAACGGCAAAGATCAGAACATCGCGATCGTTGACGTCGGCACGACGATGATGAACGTAAATATTGTGCGGAATGGTCAATCGATTTACATGCGTGAACAGCCGTTCGGGGGTAATACGCTGACGCAGGAGATCGAACGCGCGTATGGGATGTCATTGGATGAGGCTGAGGCTTCAAAACGCTCCGGACGCCTACCAGACAATTACGAGACGGATCTTCTTGTGCCTTTCATGGATACCATGGGGCTAGAAGTCGCCCGCGCTCTTCAGTTCTTCTTTAGCTCGACGCAGTACAACCAAGTAAACCACATTGTGCTGGCAGGCGGCTGTGCCGCTATATCCAACATCGACGAAGTCGTGAGCCATCGTACGTCGGTTACTACCATTGTCGCCAATCCATTCTCGAATATGGTGCTGTCTCCCAAGATTAGGCCACGAAACCTAGCAGTCGACGCGCCGTCATTGATGATTGCGTGCGGATTGGCAATGCGGAGGTTCGACGCATGATTCGCGTCAACTTGCTACCGTACCGCGAGATTCGCCGAACGCGGCAGCAGAAAAGATTCTTCCTAATGTTGGGGGTTGTCGTCTTGCTTGGCGCAACAGTCTGGTTCACAAATCATAACTATCTGTCTGCGCGCCTTGAACAACAGGCCGGCCGCAATACTTACTTGGAAGCTGAAATCGTATCGCTCGACAAACAGATCGCCGAGATCAAAAAGGTGAAAGAACAGACGGACGCGCTATTACAGCGCAAAAAGATTGTAGAAAGCCTGCAGGCGAACCGGGCGGAGACCGTATACCTGCTCGACCAGTTGGTGCGCCAGTTGCCGGACGGCGTCTTTCTAAAGGGCGTGCAGCAGAAGGGCAACCGCGTCAACGTGAATGGTTTCGCGCAGTCGAACGCTCGAGTGTCAACATTCATGCGGAACCTCGAATCATCGCCTTACCTCGAAAAGCCCAGCCTGGTCGAAATCCATGCGGTAACTGATAAGTCGACGCGCCTGAGCGAATTTACGCTTAGCGTAATGCTTACACGCACGAAAGAAGATGCAGCGGCTGGGACGCGCGGCGCGCGGCCGGCTGCAGCGAAACCGGCAATCCCGACGGGCCAGGTTATTGCGGTGCCGACCGGCGCCTCCGCGCAAGGGGCCACAAAATGATGAATCTCGACGACCTGCGGCGCCTTGATCCGAAGCAAATCGGCAGTTGGCCGGTGTTGCCCAAGCTCGGCGTATTGCTGCTTACGTTTGCAGTCATTATCACGGGCAGTTATTTCCTCGACTGGCAGGATCAGATCGAGGCCATCGATGCCGCCAAGAGAACCGAGCTTGCTTTGCGCGACACCTTCATCGAGAAGAAGAAGCAGGCGCTGAATCTCGACGCGTATCGTCAGCAACTGTCGGAGATCGAAAAGGCATTCTCAACGTTGTTGAAGCAACTGCCGAGCAAATCGGAGATGGAAGCGTTGCTGACTGATATCAACCAAGCGGGCTTGGGTCGCGGCTTGCAGTTCGAATTATTCAAACCAGCTGCCAGCGAGGTTGTGTCGGATTTTTACGCCGAACTGCCGATCACGATTCGCGTCACCGGTAGTTATCATGACCTGGGGGCGTTTGCGAGTGACATATCCAAGCTGTCGCGGATTGTGCTCCTGAACGATGTCAATCTGATGCTTGCAAAAGACACCGGGTTGGCGATGGACGCGGTGGCGAAAACGTATCGCTACCTCGACGAAGAAGAGCTGGCAAAGCAGAAAAAGTCCACCAAAGACGCGGCGGCGAAGAAATGAAGCGCCGAATCTTAAGCTCCCTGGTCCTGTGCGCCATACTGGCTTCGTGCGGCGGGGAACCATATTCGGATCTCAAGGAGTTCGTCAAGGAATCGAACAATCTGCCGCACGGCCGGTTGCCACCGTTGCCCGATGTGAAACCCTACGAGCCGTTTCCATACGATGCTTATGCGTTGTTTGACCCATTCAAGCCGCGCAAGATCGAGCCGCCGAAGAACGGGGCCGGCAGCGGCATACAGCCGAATCTCACGCGCCGCAAAGAGCCGCTCGAGGCCTATCCGATAGAAAACCTCCGCATGGTCGGAACCTTGCAGCAAAACAAGGCGACGTACGCATTAGTGAAAAGTCCTGACAATAATTTGTTCCGCGTTAAATCCGGCAATTACGTTGGACAAAATTTCGGCCTCGTTACCGATATTTCAGAATCGGCGATCAAGCTCAAGGAAATTATTCAGGACAGTGGCGGGGACTGGACTGAACGAATCAGCACAATGACGCTGGCTGAAGACGCCGCCAAATAATTCGCTGGGGCAGGGCGCGGGCTGCATCAGCATGCCCGTTGAACTCGGGAGGGAAAATGAAGCTCGTGCAGACAATAACAAAACGAATATGCCATCTGATGTGTGCCTTGAGCGTGGGCTTTATGCCGTCGGTGCCCGGATGGACGCAAGGGGCTGCACCGCAGACGGAGGGCAATAGCATTGAAGCGATCAACATCGTTGGCCAGCAGGACGGCAATATCGTCGTGAAGATCATGCTCAAACAGCCGCTTGCCAATCCACCGGCCGGCTTCAAAATTAACAGCCCGCCGCGCATAGCGTTCGACTTCCCTAACACTGATAACGCGCTGGGTAAGAATTCGCAGGAAGTGGGCGACGGCGTGCTGCGCAACATGAACATCGTGCAAGCGGGTGATCGCACGCGCGTCGTTATGAATCTCGCGAAACCTTTGGGCTACGACGCCAAGGTCGACGGTAAAGCGGTTTTGATCACCTTGCAAAGCGCAGCGACCGACGTCGCCGCAGCACCTGTGACTTCGCATTTCGCGGAAGCGCGTCCCGACGACACGCGCCATACGGTGCGTGACATTAGTTTCCGTCGTGGTCCGAATGGCGAAGGCCGCGTCATCATCGATCTATCAGACAGCTCCGTGGGCATTGACTTGCGTCAGCAAGGACGAAGTCTGCTCGTCGATTTCACGAACACTGCACTTCCCAAGAATCTCGAGCGCCGGCTTGACGTCGTCGATTTTGGAACACCGGTACAGACGATTGACGCCTTAGTGCAGGGTGGCGGCTTACGCGTGGCAATCGAGCCGAAGGGTTTGTGGGAGCATTCGGCATATCAGACCGATAACCGCTTCATCGTGGAGATCAAGCCGATCGTCGAAGATGCTACCAAGCTGATCCAAGGCTCGCGAGTGGGTTACACAGGTGAGAAGTTATCGCTCAACTTCCAGAACGTCGAAGTGCGGGCGGTGCTGCAGGTGATCGCAGACTTCACGGGCTTCAACTTCATTACAAGCGACACGGTGGGCGGTAACTTAACGCTGCGGCTTAAAGACGTGCCGTGGGATCAGGCTCTCGATATCATCCTGCAAACCAAAGGTCTCGACATGCGCAAGAACGGCAATGTCGTTTGGATTGCACCGCGCGATGAACTCGCAACGAAGGAAAAACTCGCGCTCGAGGCTCAGCAGCAGATCTCTGACATCGAGCCGCTGCGCACCGAATCGTTTCAGTTGAATTATCAAAAGGCCGATGCGTTCCAGAAGATACTCGCTGACAAGGATCAGCGCATCCTTTCCCGGCGCGGCAGTGCGGTCAGCGACCCCCGAACGAACACCTTGTTCATACAAGACACCGCTACGCGACTCGAGCAGGTACGCGCACTCATTCGCAAGATCGACGTGCCGGTGCGCCAGGTCATGATCGAAGCGCGCATCGTTGAAGCCTCGGATACATTCACCCGTAACCTGGGCGCGCGTTTGGGAATGTTCGACCGTCAGGTTGGTGACTATGTGGGGGGCAAAGGGTCGACTAAAGTAACGGTCGGCGGCCAACTTGAAACGACCGGCTATACCACGACACAGATTGCGACTCCGATACCAACGTTGGCGCAATCACTCGGCGTGAATTTGCCTGCGAACGGTATCAACGGCCGAACGCCCGGTGTGTTCTCAGTGATTCTGTTTAATGAGGCGCTGTCACGCTTCCTCAATCTCGAGGTAACGGCCCTGCAAGCGGACGGCAAAGGCAAGATCATCTCGAGTCCACGCGTGATTACCGCGGACCAGACCGAAGCCACAATCGAACAGGGCACTGAGTTGCCGTATCAGCAGGCGACGTCGAGTGGTGCGACATCGGTTGCATTCAAGAAAGCAACGCTGTCCCTGAGAGTGAAACCGCAAATCACACCTGACGATAACATCATTATGGATTTGAACATCCATAAAGACAGCGTCGGCGTGGTGACCACCGCAGGACCGTCCATCGACACCAAGCAGATCGTCACTAACGTGCTCGTACAGAACGGTGGCACCGTCGTTATCGGCGGTATCTATCAACAAGTGCAGAACGATCAGACGACAAAAGTGCCGGTGCTGGGCGACTTGCCTTATCTCGGTTTCCTGTTCAAAACCAATTCCAAGCAGGATGATCGCAACGAGCTGCTCATATTCATCAGTCCGAAGATCATGAAGAACACGGTTTCGCTGCGTTAGGAGCAACGCCGTCGCGGTCGAAGCGCCCGGAAACCCGGGCGCTTTTCATTTGTGCTCTCCCCGGCTGCTAGCGTGCATCTGATTCACGTTACAATTCCGCATGTCCGACGCCTCGCAAGCCGCGGCTCCGCCACCTTCGATTCAAGGAAACATCATTCTCGTTGGGTTAATGGGCGCCGGCAAGACATCCGTGGGACGGTTGCTTGCTAAACATTTCGCCAAGACCTTTTACGACTGCGACCACGAGATTGAGCGTCGCACCGGCGTCAAGATACCGGTTATTTTTGAGATCGAGGGGGAAGCCGGATTTCGCGCTAGAGAGGCTGCGGTGTTGCGCGAACTAACCAAACTTGACAATATCGTCCTTGCCACCGGCGGTGGTGCGGTCTTGCGCGAAGACAACCGGCGGGCGCTCATGGACAATGGTGCGGTCGTATACCTGCGCGCATCGCTCGATGACCTGTGGCAGCGCACGCGACACGACCGTAACCGACCGCTTCTGCAGACGGCTGATCCCCGCACCAGACTCCATGAGCTGTTTGCGGAACGGGATCCCTTATACCGTGAGGTGGCGTCAGTCGTCATCGACACCGGCAACCAAAGCCTGCGCAGCCTGGCGAGCCGGCTCGAGCAACGCCTGCGTGAATCAAGAGCCAGCGAGCATCATCAGAACATCTAACTCGCAGCCGTCTCATAGGCAAGTGACAACCATGCATACCGTGCATGTTCCCCTGCGGGAACGTAGTTATCCCATTTACATCGGCGACGATTTGCTCAATCGCGCGGATCTGATCGTCTCGCATGTTCCGCAGAAACGCGTTGCGATCGTTACCGATACGACGGTAGCGTGCCTGCATCTCAAACCAGTCGCTGCCGCGCTCGAGGCTGCAGACATAGACGTTATGCCAGTTGTCCTGCCTGCAGGCGAGCAGGAAAAAAACTGGAACACACTCAACTCATTGTTCGACGCTCTGCTTGCTCGCCGGTGCGAGCGGAAAACAACACTGATCGCGCTGGGTGGCGGTGTAATTGGTGATATCACCGGATTTGCGGCAGCAACTTATTTGCGCGGCGTTCCCTTCATCCAGATTCCGACGACGCTGCTTGCCCAGGTCGATTCCTCAGTGGGCGGCAAGACCGGCATCAATCACCCACGCGGTAAAAATATGATCGGCGCCTTCTATCAGCCGCTGACCGTCTTGGCAGACACTACCGCTCTAAACACATTGCCACAGCGCGAACTGAGCGCCGGACTCGCGGAAGTTATTAAATACGGGTTGATTCGCGATTTCCCATTCTTCGAATGGCTTGAAAACAACATCGATGCGCTGATGGCCCGCAATGCGCAGGCACTCGCATATGCGGTTCAGCGTTCCTGCGAAAATAAATCTGAGGTGGTCGTTATCGACGAACGCGAAGAACATGGCCAGCGTGCTTTGCTCAATCTAGGGCACACCTTCGGCCATGCTATCGAAGCTGGATTGGGGTTTGGCACATGGCTGCACGGCGAAGCGGTTGCAGCGGGAATGGTGATCGCGGGTCGCGTTTCCGCAGCGATGGGCATGATAAGCGCCTCGGATGTAGCGCGCGTTGTCGCGCTGCTGCGAAGAGCCGCCCTGCCGGTCAGTGCGCCTGCGCTTGGCATCGAGCGGTACATCGAGCTGATGGGCGTTGATAAAAAAGTCGTGGGCGGAAAAATCCGCTTCATTCTTTTGCGTTCGATTGGCTCGGCTTATCTCACCTCCGACGTACCGGCAGACGCGCTTAGCGCTGGAATTTCCGCCTCTGTAAGCGATGAGTGAGCTCGCCGGTTATGCTGTGCGTGCCGAGAATACACGCGGCCGTGCAAAGCGCGAACCGGCGCCCGCGGGCCGCAGCGAATTTCAGCGTGATCGTGACCGCATCATTCACTCGACGGCCTTCCGGCGTCTTGAATATAAGACTCAGGTTTTTGTAAATCACGAGGGCGATTTATTCCGCACTCGTTTGACGCACAGCCTCGAAGTCGCGCAGATAGCGCGTTCGGTCGCCCGGAATCTGCGGCTTAACGAGGATCTGGTCGAAGCAATTTCACTTGCGCACGACGTCGGCCATACGCCGTTTGGACACGCCGGGCAGGATGCGTTGCATGCCTGCATGAAGCCGCATGGCGGATTCGAACATAATCTGCAGTCCCTGCGCGTGGTTGATCTGCTCGAGCAACGCTACGCGGCATTCGATGGCTTGAATCTATGCTTCGAAACGCGCGAGGGTATACTCAAGCATTGCTCGATCAAAAACGCGCGGCTGCTCGGAGATGTCGGCGCGCGTTTCGTCCGGCGGCGGCGTCCGTCGCTCGAGGCGCAGCTCGCAAACCTCGCGGACGAGATTGCCTATAACAACCACGACGTAGACGACGGACTGCGGTCCGGACTGCTGACCGTCGACCAACTCTTAGGAGTCGCAATATTTCGTGAGCACATGGAGCTCGTGCTGCATGAGCACCCGCATATTGATCGACGCCGCCTCGTACACGAAACAGTCCGGCGCATGATCAGTACGCTCGTGGTCGATTTGACCCGGCAGTCAGTCGGCAACATAAGAAAACGGGCCCCGCGCACCATTGAAGATGTACGCGCGGCACCGCCGATGATTTCATTCAGCACGTCGATGCAAACGCAGCAGCAGGAATTGAAACGCTTCCTGCGCGTGAATCTGTATCAGCATCATAAAGTCGCACGCATGACGAACAAGGCGCGGCGTATCGTCGCCGAGTTGTTCAACGCGTTTTTTGACGAGCCGCGTCTAATGCCGCCTCAATACCATGTGGCAACAGGCGGCGATGTCGCCCGCACGGTCGCCGACTATATCGCCGGCATGACTGACCGGTATGCGATGCGGGAGTACCGGCGGCTCTTCGCAGTGGACGACATCTAGCTCGATTGCGCAGCGCAGCAATCGACTTGCCGTGATCCGTGTAAGCGCCTGATTGCGAAGGCGGTTCTAAGGACTTGCTGTCTGTCGTGGCACGTTGTATATTTGACGGCTGTCTGCAATTTGTCACATATATGATGGCTGCGAGACAGCGCGGCAACGAGAGGATTACCGTGCACAACCCGCCCGCCGCACAAGGTCTGTACGACCCAGCCAACGAGCACGACGCCTGCGGCGTAGGGTTTGTCGCCCATATCAAGGGCAAGAAATCCCATGCCATCATCGAGCAGGGCCTGCAGATACTCAAGAACCTTACGCATCGTGGCGCCGTAGGCGCGGATCCCCTTGCCGGCGATGGCGCCGGTATTCTCATTCAAATTCCCGACGCTTTCTTTCGCGGGGAGATGTCTAGTCAGGGCGTCACGCTTCCACCGCTCGGACAGTACGGGGTTGGGATGGTTTTCCTCCCCAAAGAGCCGGCATCACGGTTTGCCTGTGAGTACGAGATTGAGCGGGCGATCAAGGAAGAGGGCCAGGTGTTGCTCGGATGGCGCGACGTGCCACGTGACAATTCGGGTCTCGGCGACTCGGTTAGAAAAATCGAGCCGGTGATCCGGCAGGTGTTCATAGGCCGCGGCGCTGGCGTGATGGTGACGGATGCGCTTGAACGGAAGCTGTACATCATCCGCAAAAGCTCCGGACACGCCATCCAGGCATTGAATCTCGCTCACGGCAAAGAGTTCTATGTTCCTTCGATGTCGGCGCGTACCATCGTTTACAAGGGCATGCTACTGGCTACCCAAGTCGGCACTTACTATAAGGATTTGCAAGATACACGCGTGGTTTCGGCGCTCGCCCTCGCGCACCAACGATTTTCGACGAACACATTTCCGACTTGGGATCTCGCGCATCCGTTTCGTCTGATCGCTCACAATGGCGAAATCAATACGCTGCGCGGAAACGTAAACTGGATACGTGCTCGGCAGGGGGCGATTTCCAGTCCGATACTCGGCAAAGACCTCGATAAACTGTGGCCGCTGATTTACGACGGGCAGTCGGATTCGGCATCGTTCGACAACGCGATGGAGTTGCTTGTAATGAGCGGCTACTCTATCGCGCACGCGGTGATGATGATGATTCCGGAGGCGTGGGAAAGTCACACGCTCATGGACGCGAACCGGCGGGCATTCTACGAATATCACGCTGCGATGATGGAGCCTTGGGACGGGCCCGCAGCGATCGCCTTTACGAATGGCCGACAGATCGGCGCGACGCTCGATCGCAATGGTCTGCGTCCGGCGCGCTACATCGTCACGGAAGACGATCTCGTAATTATGGGATCGGAGTGCGGTTGTCTGCCGATTCCTGAAGAAAAAATCGTCAAGAAGTGGCGGCTGCAGCCGGGCAAGATGTTTCTCGTGGATCTCGAGAAGGGTCGTATCGTCGACGACCAGGAGTTGAAAGATACGCTTGCCAATGCCAAGCCGTATGGCGAGTGGATTGATCGCATCCGCGTCAAGCTCGACGACGTCGAAAGTGACCGGCAACAGCCGGAGCGCTCGAGCGTGCCGCTGCTCGATCGCCAGCAGGCATTTGGCTATACGCAGGAGGATACGAAGTTTCTCATGACGCCAATGGCGGTCAATGGCGAAGAGCCGATCGGCTCGATGGGCAATGATTCGCCACTCGCCGTACTCTCGAGCAAGAACAAAACGCTGTATCACTACTTCAAGCAGTTGTTTGCGCAGGTCACGAATCCGCCGATTGATCCGATACGGGAAGAACTGGTCACATCGCTGGTGTCATTCATCGGCCCGAAGCCCAATCTCCTTGGTATCGATGAACTGAATCCGCCGCTGCGTCTTGAAGTCAGCCAACCGGTGCTCGATTTTTATGAGATGGAGAAGATCCGGCATATCGATCGCTACACCCAGGGCAAGTTCCGATCCTATGAGCTCGACATTTGTTATCCGGTCGCATGGGGCAAACAAGCAATCGAGGCACGACTTGCTTCGCTTCGCGCGCAAGCAGAAGACGCCGTACGCAGCGGCTTTTCGATACTGATCATCTCGGATCGCAAAGTCGACCGCGAAAACGTCGCCATGCCCACTTTGCTTGCCCTTTCAGCGATCCATCAGCACCTGGTCGGCAAAGGCCTGCGCACTTCTACCGGGCTGGTCGTCGAGACCGGATCAGCGCGCGAAGTACATCATTTCGCTCTGCTTGGCGCGTACGGCGCTGAAGCGGTCCATCCATACCTGGCGATGGAAACATTGCTCGATCTGGCGCAGCGCGCACTCGCCGGTAGTGCGGTCGACGGCAAGAAGGCCATCAAGAACTTCGTTAAAGCAACGGGCAAGGGCCTGCGGAAGGTGATGTCCAAAATGGGGATCTCCACATACATGTCGTACACGGGCGCACAGATCTTCGAGGCCGTCGGTCTTTCGCGCGCTGTAATCGAAAAGTATTTCGCCGGAACAACGTCGAACGTCGAGGGCATCGGTGTGTTCGAGATTGCTGAAGAAGCGATTCGCATACACGAGGCGGCGTTCAGCGCCGATCCCGTACTTGCTCAAGCACTCGACGCCGGCGGCGAGTATGCATTTCGCGTGCGCGGCGAGGAGCACATGTGGACGCCCGACGCGATAGCCAAGCTGCAACATTCGGCGCGCACTAATTCGTACTCAACGTATCAGGAGTACGCGCAAATCATCAATGACCAGTCGACGCGGCACATGACATTTCGCGGATTGTTCGACTTGCGCTTCGACCAATGCACGCCCGTGCCCATTGAGGAAGTAGAGCCCGCCGCGAACATTGTCAGGCGATTTTCGACCGGGGCAATGTCGCTCGGGTCGATTTCGACCGAGGCACATACCACCCTCGCGGTGGCCATGAATCGCATCGGCGGCAAGTCGAACACCGGTGAAGGCGGAGAGGATCGTAATCGTTACGCGCCCGTTGCGGCCGGCGAAACGCTGGCATCACGGCTCGGGCAGGCGCACGTCGAGAGCGATATCGCGCTTAAGGCCGGTGATCTGCTCAAATCGAAGATTAAGCAGGTCGCCTCGGGTCGTTTCGGTGTCACAGCGGAATACCTGGCGTCCGCTGAGCAGATTCAGATCAAAATGGCGCAGGGCGCTAAACCCGGCGAAGGCGGCCAGTTGCCGGGGCGCAAAGTCTCGGAATATATCGCGCTGCTGCGTTATTCGACCCCGGGCGTTGAGCTCATATCGCCACCGCCGCATCACGATATCTATTCAATCGAGGATCTCGCGCAGCTCATCCACGATTTGAAGAACGCTAACTCCCGCGCGTCAATCAGCGTCAAGCTTGTGTCAGAAGTGGGCGTCGGCACCATTGCGGCGGGCGTGGCGAAAGCCAAGGCTGACCATGTCACGATTTCCGGCCACGACGGCGGTACCGGCGCCTCGCCATGGTCATCGATTAAGCACGCTGGAACGCCTTGGGAATTGGGACTCGCAGAAACCCAACAAACGCTGGTGCTGAACCGTCTGCGCGGACGGATTGCGGTGCAGGCCGATGGCCAGATGAAAACGGGCCGCGACGTCGTCGTGGGCGCGCTGCTCGGCGCCGATGAATTCGGATTTGCGACGGCGCCGCTGGTTGTGTCGGGCTGCATCATGATGCGCAAATGCCACCTCAATACGTGTCCGGTCGGCGTTGCAACGCAGGATCCAGTGCTGCGGCGCAAGTTCCGCGGCAAACCCGAGCATGTGATCAATTTTTTCTTCTTCGTCGCTGAAGAAGCGCGTACCCTGATGGCACAACTCGGCATCCGAAAGTTCGAGGATCTGATCGGCCGCGCTGATTTGCTCGACACGAAGAAGGGCATCGAGCATTGGAAGGCGAAGGGACTCGACTTCTCCAAAATCTTCCATCTCCCGGCAATGCCGCCGCAGGTCGCCCGCCGGCACTGCGAGTCCCAGGATCATGGGCTCGACCGGGCGCTGGACAATCGCTTGATCGAACTAGCCACGCCGGCGCTCGAGCGCGGAGAGAAAGTCGCGATAGAAATGCCGATCCGCAACATCAACCGAACGGTCGGCACGATGTTGTCCGGTGAGATCGCGCGTCGTTATGGCCATGAAGGCCTGCCCGACGACACGATACGGGTGCGCTTCGCGGGCTCGGCCGGGCAAAGCTTCGGGGCGTTCCTTGCGCGCGGCGTCACTCTGGACCTAATCGGTGACACGAACGACTATTGTGGCAAGGGGCTTTCGGGCGGCCGCATCAGCGTACAACCGTCGGCCAAATTTCGCGGCGATGCGCAGACCAACATCATCACTGGCAACGTGGTGCTATATGGCGCCATAGAAGGCGAAGCCTACTTCCGCGGCGTCGCGGGCGAGCGGTTTGCCGTCCGCAACTCAGGCGCGAACGCGGTGGTGGAAGGTGTGGGTGATCACGGGTGTGAATACATGACCGGCGGCACCATCGTCGTGCTCGGCGGGACCGGCCGTAATTTCGCCGCCGGGATGTCCGGCGGCATCGCGTATGTTCTCGATGAAAGCGGTGTTTTCAGCAGCTACTGCAATACGGCGATGGTCGAACTCGAGCCGGTGCTACCCGAGAACGAGCAAGGTGCGCGCATCGCGCGGGACATCTGGCATCAAGGTTTGGCGGATGAAATCGTTTTGAAACGCCTGATCGAAAACCATGTGCGCCATACAGGCAGTCTTCACGCGCGCGAAATACTTGAGAAGTGGAATTCACATCGTCCGCGCTTTGTGAAAGTCTTTCCCAAAGAATATAAGCGAGCGCTTACTGAGCTCGCCGCTGCCGGCCGTAGAGCCGCAGCCTGACGATTAGAAGCGGTCACATGGGAAAAGTTACTGGCTTCCTGGAGTTCCAGCGCCTGCAAGAGGCCAGCGAAGATACACGTTCGCGCAAAAAACATTATCGGGAATTCGTGCATCGTCTCAACGACGATGATGCGAAGACGCAAGGCGCGCGCTGCATGGATTGCGGCATCCCATTCTGCATGACGGGCTGCCCGGTCAATAACATCATTCCTGATTTCAATGACCTCGTTTACAACCAGGACTGGAAGTCAGCGATCGAAACGCTGCATTCGACGAACAACTTCCCTGAATTTACCGGGCGCGTGTGCCCGGCTCCCTGTGAGGAAGCATGTACGCTGCGCATTAACAGCGACCCTGTTGGCATTAAGTCGATCGAGCATGCAATCATCGACAAGGCGTGGGAAGAGGGGTGGGTGTTGCCACAGCAACCAGCAACGCACACTGGAAAACGCGTGGCGGTCATCGGCTCCGGTCCGGCCGGCCTCGCCTGCGCGCAACAGCTTGCGCGCGCGGGTCATGGGGTTGTCGTGTTCGAAAAGAACGACCGCATCGGCGGACTTCTGCGCTACGGCATACCCGACTTTAAGATGGAGAAAGCGCTAATTGACCGGCGGATAGCGCAGATGCAGGCAGAAGGCGTCGAGTTCAAGACCAACCACACGGTTAGCGTCGCGCCTGCAGGCGCGGGAAACGCGAGTCCGACAGTACTCGACGCGGCGACGATCTCGGATGAGTTCGACGCCGTAGTGCTTGCCGGTGGCGCCGAGCAGCCGCGTGACTTACCCGTTCCGGGGCGCGATCTCGACGGCATTTACTTTGCGATGGATTTCCTGCCTCTTCAGAATCGCCGCGTCGCTGGAGACGCCAAGGTGCATGAACTGTGGGCGACCGGTAAACATGTTGTGATCATTGGCGGCGGCGACACCGGATCGGATTGCGTCGGCACTTCAAATCGCCATGGCGCTGCTTCGGTCACACAGTTCGAGTTACTCTCGATGCCGCCGGACCTGGATAAAAACCCGGTGTGGCCGTACTGGCCGCAACGGCTGCGGACGTCGTCCTCTCACGAAGAAGGCGCCAGCCGGGACTGGTCGGTCGCGACCAAGCGCTTCGAAGGTCGCAATGGCAAAGTCGAGAAGCTTGTAGCGGCACGCGTCGAATGGAAAGACGGCAAAATGCAGGAAATCCCCGACACGGAGTTCGAGATGAAGGCCGACCTCGTATTGCTGGCCATGGGCTTCGTTTCACCGGTACAGTCGGTTCTGGACGCCTTCAGAGTTCAAAAAGATGCGCGCGGCAACGCCAAGGCGACGACCGATGGAGCCGGCTGTTATGCAACCTCGGTCGGCAAAGTATTTGCCGCAGGCGACATGCGCCGAGGCCAGTCACTCGTCGTGTGGGCAATACGCGAAGGTCGCCAGTGCGCACGCGCCGTGGATGAATTCCTGACCGGCAGCTCGACGTTGCCGCGTTGAGTTGC
>Ga0070670_100000417_pt1 | contig 35080 bp, 29 predicted proteins | sample KBSS63metaG_FD_64665 | JGI IMG/M metagenome (GOLD analysis project Ga0070670, IMG submission 64665) | Switchgrass rhizosphere microbial communities from Kellogg Biological Station, Michigan, USA - KBS S6-3 metaG | ecosystem: Host-associated > Plants > Roots > Rhizosphere > Soil ... | reverse complement strand
CCGGCATCGGGGTGGGAAATAATGGCGAAAGTGCGGCGTTTCGCGACTTCGGCGGCCTGGTGGGTCATGGGAAATCGCCTGGCAGGTGAGTCAAAAAAGGGCGGCGAGTATAGCGCAAACCCAGGAGGACGGACCACCGTTCAGCCCATTGGGGGTGGCTAAATGCTGCCAAGTGTGGAACCTTTTAAAAGGTAGAGACGTCCACTCCCCTGCTACCGCACTCGGAACAGGGGCTGATAAATCAGCAAGTTAGCCTGACGAGGCTGCGCTCATGGCTCGATCGCATACCGCGTTGCCGGTATCGGCGAGCTGCATTTCGCGACCACATTCAGAGGCAGCCAGGCATGGCATTGCCGCCGGAGAATGTGGGCGCCGACAGAAGAAAGAAGGAGTCCGCCTGTGGCTATTCGCTATGGCAAAGGGCTGATAGGAGGAGCGGTTGTCGTCGCCCTCTTGGCCCTGCTGGTCCACTGGATCGGCATCAACACGATCGAACTGTACCGCGACGATTTGTTGTTTTACCTGCAAGCTCATTTGATCCTCGTTCTAGTCTCCATGCTGGCCGCCCTGATTGTGGGCATCCCCGCCGGTATCCTGCTCAGCCGACCGAACATGGTCGGGCGCGCAGAACGCTTCATGCAGATCTTCAACATCGGTAACACCGTCCCGCCCCTGGCCGTACTGGCCATCGCCCTCGGCGTTCTTGGCATCGGCAGCGGCCCGGCCATTTTCGCGCTGTTCCTCGCTTCCCTCCTGCCTATCGTGCGCAACACCTACGAAGGCCTGAAAAACGTTCAAGGCTCGCTGAAAGAAGCCGCCACCGGCATCGGCATGACGCCGCGCCAGGTACTGTTTCGCGTGGAACTGCCCAACGCCGTGCCGATCATCATCGGCGGTGTGCGCGTGGCCCTGGCCATCAACGTCGGCACCGCACCGCTGGCGTTCCTGATTGGTGCCAACAGCCTCGGCAGCCTGATCTTCCCCGGCATCGCCCTGAACAATCAGCCGCAATTGCTGCTCGGCGCCGCGTGCACCGCGTTGCTGGCGTTGCTGCTTGACGGTCTGGTGACCATGGCCAGCCGCCTCTGGCTGGAACGTGGGTTGCGTCCGTCTTAAGGCTTGGCAAAGGAAATCACATGAAAAGACTGACTCTGATATTGAGCTGCGTCCTGCTGTTTGCAGGCATTGCGCACGCCGCTGAAAAACCGTTGATCCGCATCGGCGCCCGGGTGTTCACCGAACAGACCCTGCTGGCCGAAATCACCTCCCAGTACCTGCGCACCAAGGGCTATCAAACCCAGGTGACCGGCGGCCTGGGCAGCAACCTGGCGCGCAGTGCCCAGGAAAGCGGGCAACTGGACCTGCTGTGGGAATACACCGGCGTGTCGCTGGTGGCCTATAACCACATTGACGAGAAACTCGACAGCGAACAGTCCTACGCTCGGGTTAAAGAACTCGACGCGAAAAAAGGCCTTGTCTGGCTCTCGCCGTCGCGCTTCAGCAACACCTACGCGCTGGCGTTACCCGAGAACGTGGCCAAGGAATTCCCGCAGATCAATAGCATCAGCGACCTGACCCAAGCCCTGGCGGAAAAAACCAAAGGCACGCGCCTGGTGGCCCTGGACACCGAGTTCGCCAACCGTTCCGACGGCATGGGCGGCATGGTCAAGCTGTACGACATGAACCTGACCCGCAAAAACACCCGGCAGATGGACGCGGGCCTGGTTTACACCGCGCTGCGTAATGGCCAAGTGTTCGCCGGCCTGGTCTACACCACCGACGGTCGCCTGAACGCCTTCAAGCTCAAGCTGCTGGAAGACGACAAGCACTACTTCCCGGACTACACCGCCGCGCCGGTGATTCGTCAGCAATACCTCGACCAGCACCCTCGGCTGGCCGCTGAACTCAAGCCGCTGGCCGATCTGTTCGATGACAAAACCATGCGCGAGCTGAATGCGCGGGTCGACGTCGAGCATGAAAGCCCGTCCGCCGTGGCCGCAGATTTTCTGCGCCAACATCCGATCAACTAAAGAGGAGAAGACATGGAATTTTTAAACGCCTTTTCCCATCTTGATTGGGCCCAAGTCCTGCATCTGACCTGGCAGCACATCACCCTGGTCGGCATCGCGGTGATCCTGGCAATCGTCGTAGGCGTGCCCCTGGGCGTGCTGATGACCCGCTTCCCCACCTTGGCCGGCCCGCTGCAAGCCAGCGCCACGGTGCTGCTGACCGTGCCGTCCATCGCCTTGTTCGGCCTGCTGCTGCCGTTCTACTCCAAGTTCGGCCAGGGCCTGGGGCCGATGCCGGCGATCACCGCCGTGTTCCTCTACTCGCTGCTGCCGATCATGCGTAACACCTACCTCGCCCTCACCGGCGTGGAACCCGGTATCCGTGAAGCCGCCAAAGGCATCGGCATGACCTTCGGCCAGCGCCTGCGCATGGTCGAGCTGCCCATCGCCGTGCCGGTGATCCTCGCCGGTGTGCGCACCGCCGTGGTGATGAACATTGGTGTGATGACCATCGCCGCCACCATCGGCGCCGGTGGCCTGGGTGTACTTATTCTGGCTTCCATCAGCCGCAGCGACATGTCGATGCTGATCGTCGGCGCCGTGCTGGTCAGTCTCCTGGCCATCTTCGCCGACCTGCTTCTGCAATGGCTGCAACGCTCGCTGACTCCAAAAGGACTGCTCAAATGATCGAACTTCAAAACCTGACCAAGACTTTTCAAAGCAACGGCAAGACGGTTTCCGCCGTCAACGACGTAAGCCTGACCGTCAACGAAGGCGAAATTTGCGTATTCCTCGGCCCATCGGGTTGCGGCAAGAGCACCACGCTGAAAATGATCAACCGCCTGATCAAGCCCACTTCGGGCAAGATTCTGATCAACGGCGAAGACACCACCGACCTCGACGAAGTGACCCTGCGTCGCAACATCGGCTATGTGATCCAGCAGATCGGCCTGTTTCCGAACATGACCATCGAGGAAAACATCGTGGTCGTGCCCAAGCTGTTGGGTTGGGACAAACAAAAATGCCACGACCGCGCCCGCGAGTTGATGAGCATGATCAAGCTGGAACCCAAGCAGTACCTGCATCGCTACCCGCGTGAGCTGTCCGGTGGCCAGCAACAGCGCATCGGCGTGATCCGCGCACTGGCGGCCGATGCGCCGTTGCTGCTGATGGATGAGCCGTTCGGCGCGGTCGACCCGATCAACCGCGAGATGATCCAGAACGAATTCTTCGAGATGCAGCGCGCGCTGAACAAGACCGTGATCATGGTCAGCCACGACATCGACGAAGCCATCAAGCTCGGTGACAAGATCGCCATCTTCCGCGCCGGCAAGCTGCTGCAGATCGATCACCCGGACACGCTGCTGGCGCACCCGGCCGACGAATTCGTCAGCAACTTCGTGGGCCAGGACAGCACCCTCAAGCGCTTGCTGCTGGTGAAGGCCGAAGATGCCGCGGACAACGCGCCGTCGGTGAGCCCGGAAACGCCGGTGGCCGAGGCCCTGGAGCAAATGGACGAACTGGACCGTCGCTACGTGGTGGTCACCTGCGCCGAGAACAAAGCGCTGGGGTATGTGCGCCGCCGCGACCTGCACCGTCAGACCGGTACCTGCGGCCAGTATCTGCGTGAGTTCAACGCCACCGCGGCGTATGACGAGCATTTGCGCATCCTGTTGTCGCGCATGTATGAGTTCAACCGTTCGTGGTTGCCGGTGATGGATGCGGAGCGGGTGTTCCTGGGTGAGGTGACGCAGGAGTCGATTGCCGAGTACCTGAGCTCCGGTAAGTCGCGTGGGGGCAAGACCAGTATCGTGTCGCCGGCTGAGACTGCCCTGGCCTGATCTGACACAACACAGGTAAAAATGTGGGAGGGGGCTTGCCCCGATGGCGGTGTTTCAGTCACTTCATCAGTCACTGATCCACCGCCATCGGGGCAAGCCCCCTCCCACATTTAGCCTCCGGTGTGTCAGGGAAATGCCCTCAATTTCCCTTCTGCGGGGAACATCATTCCGTCACACCGGTCGGTTACATAAGTAGCTGCACGGCATCGCGCGACGAACGCGTGCAAAAACGCGACATTTTTAGTTGATCTATGGCCCCTCACGTCCTAAAGTTCGCGCCGAACGTCCATGCTGGAAACGATCCATCCGGCTCAAGTACTGACGACGAGACAGCAAGGCCAAGGGACGCAAGTGATCCCATGGCCTTTTTGCTTTCGGCGACATGCCTTGGGAAGTAGGCGAACCAAAGTGGGGATACGGAGGACGTTCATTTGCACCCATTGCTAATTTCAGTTTGCCCTTAGGAGTTCCCAGCATGTCGATCAATGTCGAAGATTATTTCGCGCGCGCCACGTTTGACAAAATGAAGGCGTTCGCCGACAAGCAAGAAACCCCATTCGTGGTGATCGACACCGCGATGATCAGCCAGGCCTACGATGACCTGCGCGCCGGTTTCGAATTCGCCAAGGTCTATTACGCCGTCAAGGCCAACCCGGCCGTCGAGATCATCGACCTGCTCAAGGATAAAGGCTCAAGCTTCGACATCGCGTCGATCTACGAGCTGGACAAAGTGATGGACCGTGGCGTCAGCCCCGACCGTATCAGCTACGGCAACACCATCAAGAAATCCAAGGACATCCGCTACTTCTACGAGAAGGGCGTGCGCCTGTTCTCCACCGACTCCGAAGCCGACCTGCGCAACATCGCCAAGGCCGCGCCGGGTTCGAAAGTGTATGTGCGTATCCTCACCGAAGGCTCGACCACGGCTGACTGGCCTTTGTCGCGCAAATTCGGCTGCCAGACCGACATGGCCATGGACCTGCTGATCCTCGCCCGCGACCTGGGCCTGGTGCCGTACGGCATCTCGTTCCACGTCGGCTCGCAACAGCGTGACATCAGCGTGTGGGACGCAGCGATCGCCAAGGTCAAAGTGATCTTCGAGCGCCTGAAAGAAGAAGACAATATCCACCTCAAGCTGATCAACATGGGCGGCGGCTTCCCGGCCAACTACATCACCCGCACCAACAGCCTGGAAACCTATGCCGAAGAAATCATCCGCTTCCTCAAGGAAGATTTCGGCGACGACCTGCCGGAAATCATCCTGGAACCGGGCCGTTCGTTGATCGCCAACGCCGGCATCCTGGTCAGTGAAGTGGTGCTGGTGGCGCGTAAATCCCGTACCGCCGTCGAGCGTTGGGTGTACACGGATGTGGGCAAGTTCTCCGGCCTGATCGAAACCATGGACGAAGCCATCAAGTTCCCAATCTGGACCGAGAAAAAGGGCGAGATGGAAGAAGTGGTGATCGCCGGTCCTACCTGCGACAGCGCCGACATCATGTACGAGAACTACAAGTACGGCCTGCCGCTGAACCTGGCGATCGGTGACCGTTTGTACTGGCTGTCCACCGGTGCGTACACCACCAGCTACAGCGCGGTTGAGTTCAATGGCTTTCCGCCGCTAAAATCGTTCTACGTGTAAGGCCGCGAAAAAGGGCCCATGACAGGTCATGGGCCCTTTTTTTATACCACTACATCCTTGCGAACAACTTTTCCTTGCACGTCAATGCACATGTCCATCCTGCCATCTCCGGTGGTATCCAGCCTGAAGAACGTTCGCCCAAAGGCACGGTCGTAACTCACCAGTACATCACCCGGTTTGGTAAGAAACGTCGGATTGACTGGATCCTGCGGTTTACTGTGATCAAGTGGCAATTGGGAGACGAAGGTCAGAGTCCCTAATTTCTTGCTCAGCCCTGAAAGATCAATCTTGTCTTTGCCGCTGACAAAATCCATCACCCAGTTCGCTTTTCCGCTGGACGCGCCGTCAAAGACAAATGTGTTCGGCCCCGCACCACCCCACATCTGTGCTCCTCCACTGCCCCCGTACATGACATCCTCGCCAGGTCCGCCTCGGAGCACATTGAAGACTTCATTGCCGATCAGGATATTCCTGCCTTTGCCGCCCCTGGCCTCTTCGATCACGGCCCCCTCAGCGATGCCGACATTACGACTCAAGCCACCGACCGAGGACAGCGAGCCTGCATTGAGGTTAATCACTTGGTTTTGGCTGAACCCTGAGAAATCGAGCGTGTCCCAACCGCCGCCATCCCAGACGGCAAACAGCGGTTTGTCGTCGGAAGAAGTAAGGCTGGAGTGTTCTCGGCCAGAGTTAGAGTTGAAACCGTAAGTAGTGTCGCCCGCGCGCGTGGCGTGGTTGGCACCGTAGGTTTTTTGCAGGGCTGCTATATCATCGATCATCAGGCTGACCGGTCCGCCACTGTCTTCCGCCTCGGAAAATAACGGGGTGTTGTAGCTCATGATTGAGTAATTTTTCCAATTTTCCTGATAATCGGGAAGACCTTCCTCCTCGGAGTCGCCGTGGGGATGACTCAAACCCACAATATGCCCGATCTCGTGAATCAAGTTTTCACGCCAGATGTCATCTCCAAATCCTTCAAGAAAACCGCCGTCTTCTTTTTCGTTGAACCGGCTCGCCTGATCCGTATTGCGCATCCAGACATGCCCTGGGCGCTCAGGACCCTGGGGATCTGGAAAAAAACCGGACCCCCGGATGGGGCTGACGTTACTGCCAGTGTCATAACCATTGTAAATCAGATGCCCCTCAGCGCCGCCGCCGGCCTTTTCGGTGAACGATATATTGGCAATATCGGCATACTCTTGTTGCGCGGTCCTGACATAGTCTTTTTGACGAGCATTTAACGGAACAAATTTTCGGGCCTTGTTGCGGCTATCGATTTGGTCTTTTTTGAAGCTGTCTGGCTCAACGGTCGAGAACTCATAAGTTAACTCCGTCCTGCCGTTATGGTTGCTATCGTGCCAACGGTGACCTGTTCGAGTAAGCCGATCGGCGACCTGCTTGCCGGTCAGCGAAGGTTCCTCATCTGCAGAGGATGGCTCTTTACCCCGCTCATTACGGCTGAGTTGCCGTTGCACCAATTCGTAACCCGTGCGCGAAACAGGGGGTTGAGTGACAGACGTCATGGACATTGCTCCTTGCTTTGTTAAAGACGGTGCCCGAGTTGTGGCACCTGTTTATCGACTAGCGACAAACAGGAACGTTGTCATCCCGCCTTGCAGCAAAGAATCTGTCTTCTCCTGACAGAGACACGAAAAAGTAAACGCGCTGGGCAAGAAGCCTGAGTCTTTATGCGTAAGAAAAAACCACTTCGCGGGGTTGTTCAGCCACCTGAACAGTGCGATGGCTGTCTTCGCGCACCAGGCTTTGCGTCCAGAAGAACGCGGCGTAGCGCGCGCCACGGGCGCACGGTGCTTATGAACAGGGGGTTCTGCCACAAACGCTCCAGCATCGCCGCGCCGATTTCCTTGGCCAGCGGGTGGACTTCGGACAGGCACTGCTGTCCACCCGGTTCCACTTCTAAGCAGCAGCGCCACGCAGCAAAAAGCCCCACGCATCGGATGCGTGGGGCTTTTGCGTGTTAAACAGAATGTTTCTCGACAAGCCACGGCATAATGCGCGCCGTGCCCTACCCATTCAGACAGACGAGGCGGTTAGACGTGTTGAAGAAAACCCTGTTCCAGTTGCACTGGTTCTTCGGCATTACCGCCGGGCTGGTGCTGGCCTTGATGGGGATCAGCGGGGCTGCGGTCTCGTTCCAGGATGAAATGCTGCAGGCGCTCAACCCCAGCGTACTGACCGTGGAAAAACGCGACGCCGGCGTACTGCCGCCCGCCGAGCTGGTGCGCAAGCTGGAGGCCACTGAAGGCCAGACCGTGGCCATGCTGTTCGTGGAAAGTGAAAGCGGCAAGGCTGCCCGCGTGTTCTTCACCCCCCCGCCTGGCGAACGCCGTGGTCAGTTGCGTTATTTCGATCCCTACACCGGCGACTACATGGGCGACGTGGTCGGCCAGGACGTCTTCGGGTTCCTGCTGCAATTCCACCGTTTCCTCGTACTGGGCGACACCGGGCGAAACATCACCGGCGCGTGCACGCTGATCCTGGTGTTCTTCTGCCTCTCCGGCTTGTACCTGCGCTGGCCGCGCCAGGCGGCAAACTGGCGAGCCTGGCTGACGTTGGACTGGCGCAAAAAAGGCCGCGCCTTCAACTGGGACCTGCACTCGGTATTCGGCACCTGGTGCCTGCTGGCCTATCTGTTTTCGGCGCTGACCGGTTTGTATTGGTCCTACGACTGGTACAGCCAGGGCCTGACCCAACTGCTGTCCGACGCCCCGCAACATGAACGGGTTCGCAAGCGCGGCCCGGCGCCCGAAGGTGCCGCGCCGGTGGCCAATTACGCGGCTATTTGGAGCAGCATCTACAGCAACGCCGGCCCCGGCCTGAGCGCTTACAACATCCGTATGCCAGCGGTCGCCGGGCAACCGGCCACCGTCTTCTACTTGCTGAAAGACTCGCCCCATGACCGCGCGTTGAACCAGATCAATCTGGACCCGGCCACTGGCGAGGTCAAATCCCACGACCGGTACGCGAGCAAAAGCCTCGGCTCCAGACTGCTGACCAGCGTCTACGCCTTGCACACCGGCAGTTACTTCGGCCTGGCCGGGCGGATTGTCCTGACCGTCAGCTCACTGCTGATGCCGTTGTTCTTCATCACCGGCTGGCTGCTGTACCTCGACCGTCGCCGCAAAAAGCGCCAGGTGCGTGATGCCCGCAAAGGTCTGAGCGCCAACCACAGCGACGCCCCGGCCTGGCTGATCGGCTTTGCCAGCCAGAGCGGTTTTGCCGAACAGCTTGCATGGCAAACGGCAGGGCAATTGCAGGCGGCCGGTTTGCCGGTGAAGGTGCAGCCGCTGGGCAGCGTCAGCCAGGACGACCTGCGCCAGTCGGAAAATGCGCTGTTTGTGGTCAGCACCTTCGGCGACGGCGAAGCCCCCGACAGCGCCCGCGGCTTCGAGCGCAGCGTGCTCGGCCAGGACCTGTCCCTGAGTGGCCTGAACTACTCGGTGCTGGCCCTGGGTGATCGTCAATACGAGCACTTCTGCGGCTTTGCGCGGCGCCTGCACTTCTGGCTGACCAATCAGGGCGGCAATCCCTTGTTCGCCCCGGTCGAAGTGGACAGCGGTGACACCACCGCCCTGCTGCACTGGCAACAACAACTTGGCCAGCTCACCGGCCACGCCCCGGCAGCCGCTTGGCCGACGGCCAAGTACGAAAACTGGACGCTCAGCCAACGCACCCTGCTCAACCCCGACAGCAGCGGCTCGCAGGTCTATTTGCTGGGCCTCACCTCGCCTGCGCCACACACCTGGCAAGCCGGCGACCTGGTTGAAGTGCTGCCCCGCAATGGTCCCCGGGCCATCGAACACTTTCTCGAAGGCCTGGGCCTGGCCGGCAGCGATGCCGTAGTGTTCGAAGGCTTGGCGCAGTCCCTCAACCAAGCCCTGGCCACCCGCCAACTGCCGGACAACCGCGCTCATCTGGTGGGCCTGCATGCCCAGGCGCTGGTGAACGCGCTGGTGCCCCTGGGCATGCGCGAATACTCCATCGCCTCGATTGCCAGCGAGGGCGTGCTGGAGTTGATCGTGCGCCAGGAGCGCCACCCCGACGGCAGCCTGGGCCTGGCGAGTGGCTGGCTCACCGAGCACGCCGCCATCGGCTCAAGCATCAGCCTGCGCCTGCGCCGTAACAGCGGTTTTCACCTGCCGGAGATGCCGGTGCCCCTGATCCTGCTGGGCAACGGCACCGGCCTGGCAGGCCTGCGCAGCTTGCTCAAGGCGCGCATTGCCGACGGCCAGCAGCGCAACTGGCTACTCTTTGGCGAGCGCAACATCGCCCACGACTACCTGTGCCAGGACGAGCTGCAAGGCTGGCTGGCCAGTGGAGATCTGGCGTTGCTGGACTTGGCGTTTTCCCGCGATCAGGAAGAGAAAATCTATGTGCAGGATCGCCTGCGTGAATCGGCCGAGGTGCTGCGTAAGTGGCTGGCGGAGGGCGCGGCGATTTATGTGTGCGGGAGTTTGCAGGGGATGGCGGCTGGGGTGGATCAGGCGCTGGTGGACATTCTCGGCAATGAAGCCGTGGAACGGCTGATCGAGCAAGGTCGCTATCGCCGGGACGTCTACTGAATCCCTGACGTAACCACAATCAAACTGTGGGAGGGGCAAGCCCCCTCCCACAGTCTTGATTGCCTTCCAATCAGGCCGGTTGGAGTTTCTGTTCGAATACCGAGACGCCATCCAAATCCCGCAGGATCACCGTCAACTCCGCCGTCTGCCCATCAATCTGCACCTCGCCAAAAAACTGAAAACCCGCGAACGGCGAGGTGTTCTGCGCCGGCGGTGCCTTCTCGAACACCACCTCGGGGCCAAAGGTCTTATCCAGCGGATTGGGCCCGAAGCTCCCCGCATTCAGCGGCCCGGCGACAAACTCCCAGAACGGTTCGAAATCCTGGAACGCCGCACGGTCCGGGTGATAGTGATGCGCGGCGCAGTAATGCACATCGGCCGTCAGCCACACATGGTTGCGCACCTGTTGCGCCCTTAAAAAGCCCAGCAACTCGGCGATTTCCACTTCACGACCTTGCGGCGCACCGGGGTCGTTGTTGGCGATGGCCTCCCAACGCGCCACACCGGGGCTGACCTTACCATCAGGCACACCGAGGCCGATGGGCATGTCGGCGGCGATCACTTTCCACTGCGCCTGGGACGCCTTGAGTTCGCGCTTGAGCCAGTCCAGTTGTTCGCGGCCGAGGAAGGGCTTTTCAGCGCCCAGGTTGTCATCGTTGGGTCCGCGATAACTGCGCATATCCAGCACGAACACCTCCAGCAGCGGGCCATAGCTGAGCTTGCGATAAATCCGCCCGCCCGCATCCGCGCTCTGCCGGCGCATCGGTGAATACTCCAGCCAGGCCTGGCGCGCACGCCCCACCAAGGTGTTGATGTCCTTGGTCTGGTAACGCTCATCCAACTGCTTGCTTGGCGACCAGTTGTTCACCACTTCGTGGTCGTCCCACTGCCAGATCTGCGGCACCTCGGCGTTGAAGCGGCGCACGTTTTCATCCATCAGGTTGTAGCGGTAATTGCCGCGATATTCATCCAGGGTTTCAGCGACTTTGCTCTTGGCCTCGGTGGTGATATTGCGCCAGATGCGACCGCCTTCGGTGGTCAGCTGCGCCGGCACCGGGCCGTCGGCGTAGATGGTGTCGCCGCTGTGGATAAAGAAGTCCGGCAGGCGCAGGCGCATGGCTTCGTAGATGCGCATGCCGCCAATCTCCGGATTGATACCGAAGCCCTGGCCAACGGTGTCGCCGCTCCACACAAAACGGATGTCGCGGCGTTGTTGCGGCACGCTGCGCAGGTGGCCGAACCAGGGTTCGCTGGCGACGCCGGTCTGGGCGTCTTCAAAATGCACGCGGTAGAAAATCGCCTGGTCGGCGGGCAATCCGGTGAGTTCAACACGGGCGGTGAAGTCGGTGCGATTGTCGGCCAGGGGCGAGACGAATCGACGCGGGTTGCTGAAGACGCTGCGGGTGTCCCACTCCACCACCATGCGGGCCGGGCGATCGCTGCGGCTCCAGATCATGGCGCGATCGCCGAGCAGGTCGCCGGACTGTACGCCGTCGGTGAGTTGCGGGCGATCCTTTACCGAAGCGATCACTGCCGGGGCCAAACCTGGCAACAACAGGCCGGCGCCGACGGCTTGCATCACACGGCGACGGCCGAGATCGAAGTGGCTCATGCAGGTGCCCTCTTGAGTATCAAAAGGGCAACTTAACCACGACCGGATGAAGCGGTTATGACACTGATCGTGTGATCAGTAGAGATCAAATGTGGGAGGGGGCTTGCTCCCGATGACAGTGTGACAGGCAATAAACATTTGACTGATCCACTGCTATCGGGAGCAAGCCCCCTCCTACCGGTTTGAGCCGTGTCAGGCCTTGGCGGGGGCGACGGCCAGCTCGACCACATCCGGACGCTTGATCAGCGCATACACCACACCGGTCAGCACGCTACCGGCGACAATCGCCAGCAGATACAGCAACGCATGGTTCATCGCATTCGGAATCACCAGCACAAACAAGCCACCGTGGGGCGCTGCCAGTTTGCAGCCGAAGTACATCGACAGTGCACCGGTCAAGGCGCCGCCGGCAATGCTGGCCGGGATCACACGCAACGGGTCTTTGGCGGCAAAGGGAATCGCGCCCTCAGAGATAAAGCACATGCCGAGAATCATCGCCGCCTTGCCGGCCTCGCGTTCGGTCTGGGCGAACTTGCGGCGCGCCAGGAACGTGGCGATGCCCATGCCAATCGGCGGCACCATACCCGCGGCCATGGTCGCCGCCATCGGCGCACCACTGGACGCCGCCAGTAAACCGACAGAAAACGCATACGCGGCCTTGTTGATCGGCCCGCCGAGGTCGACACACATCATGCCGCCCAACAGGATGCCCAGCAGCACCGCATTGGTGGTGCCCATGGTGCTGAGGAAGTCGGTGAGGCCGGTGAGCAGGCGCGCCACCGGTGGGCCGACCAGGTAGATCATCGCCAGGCCGGTAAACAGGCTCGCCAGCAACGGAATGATCAGGATCGGCTTGAGCGCCTCCAGGCTCTGCGGCAACTTCACCGCACGGGTGATCAGCTTGACGCAGTAGCCGGCCAGGAAACCGGCAAAGATACCGCCGATGAACCCCGCGCCCAAGGTACCCGCCAACAAGCCGCCGATCATGCCGGGCGCAATGCCGGGACGGTCGGCAATTGAGTAGGCGATGTAGCCCGCCAGCAACGGCACCATCAGCATGAAGGCACGGTCGCCCACGGTTTTCAGTGCCGCCGCCAGGGTGCCTTCCTGTTCAAAGGCGTGGATGCCGAACACGAATGACAAGGCAATCAACAACCCGCCCGCCACGACCATCGGCAACATGAACGACACCCCGGTCAGCAGGTGTTTATAGACGCCGGTTTTTTCCTTTTTGGCCACCGCACCGCTGGCTGCGCTTTCCACCGCGCCTTCCGCGAGGGCCTTGTTGAGGGTGGCTTCGGATTGCTTGAGGGCGATGCCGGTGCCGCAACGGTAGATCTTCTTACCCGCGAAGCGCTCGGTGGCGACTTCAATATCGGCGGCCAACAGCACCACATCAGCCTCGGCAATGGCTTGCGGGCTCAACGGTGTACGGGCACCGACCGAACCTTGGGTCTCCACCTGCAGGTCATAGCCCAAACGCTTGGCCGTCTGCTGCAAAGCTTCGGCCGCCATGAAGGTGTGGGCGACGCCGGTCGGGCAGGCAGTGATCGCAACGATGCGCGGTGCCTGCTTGGCCGCTTGTTCCGTGGCGACATACACCTGCGCCTCTTGCGCGCCGCGACGCAGTACGGCGTCGACATCCGCCAGCGCCTGGGCCGGCGTGCTCTGGAACACGCGCTTGCCGACAAACCGCTGCATATCTACAGCGGTGCTGCTGACCAGCAACACCCATTCGGCATCGTCGAGGGTGGCCTGGGACAGCTGGCGTTCCGGACGTTGCACATCCACCACTTCCACGCTGGTACTCCAGCCTTGGCGCTGCGCGGCGGCGTCCAACAAGCGGGCGCACAGCACACTGGTGACCATGCCGTTCGGGCAGGCGGTAACAATGGCTAACTTCATCACAAACCCTCTTATTGTTCTGTCAGCGTGCGCACAACAACGCCGCTTTCGAGGCGCGCCAACTGCGCGTCATCGCTGATGCCAAAACCGATTTGCGTCACCGCCATTGCGGCAATCGCCGTGGCGCGGCGCAGGGTCTGCTCCGGCGTATCGCCGCTGAGCAAGCCGTGCAGCATCCCGGCCAGCAGCGAGTCGCCGGCGCCGACGGTACTGGCCACCGTCACCTTGGGCGGTGTGGCGTGCAGCGTCGCATTCGAGCTGTACCAGCTCACGCCCGCGGCGCCGTCGGAGACCACCACATGTTCCACGCCCTGCAGGTGAAGCTGGCTGATTGCATCCGGGGCATGACCCAGAGCATCGGCCAGCTCTTCGGTATTGGGTTTGACCAGCCACGGGCCGGCTTTCAGACCGGCGCGCAGCGCTTCGCCGCTGGTGTCCAGGGCGACTTTTAAACCCAGGCTTTTCAGTTCCGTCACCAGGCGTTGAAACCACTGCGCACTGACGCCGCGTGGCAAGCTGCCGGCCACCACCACCGCATCAAAGCCGGGAGCAATCTGCGCCAGTTTTTCCAGCAAGGCGTTCTGCGCCTGCTCCGTCACCTGCGGCCCCGGCGCATTGATGTCAGTGACCCGGCCATCCTGCTCGGCAATCTTGATATTGCTGCGCGTCTCTCCCGGCACACGGACGAACGCATCGCCAAACCCTCGGCTGGCGATCAGTGCATCGAACGCCTCGGGGTTTGCGGCGCCGAGAAAACCGCCCACGCTCACGTCATGGCCCAGATCGGCCAACACCTGCGCCACGTTCACGCCCTTGCCGGCGGCATGGGTCAACAGGGTTTCGCTGCGGTTGACTTCACCCGGCTCCAGGCGCGCCAAACGCACCGTCAGGTCCAACGCCGGGTTCAGCGTCAGGGTCAGAATCCTTGCCATCTACACGGCCTCCACTAGGGCACGCACTTCGGCGGGCGAGCCCACCGCCAGTGCTTTTTGCGCCAGGCCCTGGGCCTCGCTCAGACTGAATTCGCGCACGCGCGCCTTCACTTCGGGAATGCTGCGGGCCGACACGCTCAACTCATCCACCCCCAGGCCGACCAACACAGGCACCGCCAACGGGTCTGCCGCCAACTCGCCGCACACGCCGACCCATTTGCCATGGGCATGGGCGGCGCGCACGGTGATGTCGATCAGTTGCAGCACCGCCGGGTGCAGGCCGTCGGCCTGGGCGGACAGCGTCGGGTGACCACGGTCGATGGCCAGGGTGTACTGGGTCAGGTCGTTGGTGCCGACGCTGAAAAAGTCGACTTCCTTGGCCAGCACCGGCGCGAGCAATGCCGCCGACGGCACTTCGATCATGATGCCCAGTTGCAGGTCCGCCACCGGGATTTCCAGGCGCAGGCGTTCGGTCATGTCACGGGCCGCACGCCATTCATCGACGCTGCCGACCATGGGGAACATGATGCGCAGCGGACGGTTATCCGCAGAACGCAGCAGCGCACGCAATTGCGCTTCCATGATCTGCGGGCGTTGCAAGGTGAGACGAATGCCGCGCACGCCGAGGAAGGGGTTTTCTTCCTGGGCAATCGGCCAATACGGCAGCGGTTTGTCGCCGCCCACATCCAGGGTGCGCACCACCAGCGGGCGACCGCCGAGGCCGTCGAGCACACGCCGGTATTCGGCTTCCTGGGTGGCTTCGTCCGGCGCTTGCGGGTGGGCCATGAAAATCAGTTCGGTGCGCAGCAAGCCGATGCCTTCGGCGCCCTGCTCCACCGCACTGGCAACACCGGCGCTTTCGCCGATGTTGGCGAACACTTCCACGGCGTGGCCGTCACGGGTCAGCGCCGGTTCATGGCGTTGCGCCGAAGCGGCTTGCAGGCGCTGTTCGCGGGTGTCACGTTCGACCGTGGCGCGTTGCAGGGTGGCGCTGTCGGCGTCCACATGCAGGCGACCGCGCTGGCCGTCGAGCAACAGCGGCGTGCCGGAAGCCAGCAGCAACACCGCCGGGCCGGCACCGACCAAGGCCGGAATACCGAGGGCACGGGCGACGATAGCGCTATGCGCCGTCGCGCCGCCACGGGCGGTGAGAATGCCGGCGACGCGCGCCGGATCAAGCCGTGCAACGTCGGACGGACCGACTTCGTCCATCACTAGGATGTAGGGCTCGCTCGGCTCCTGGGCGGTTTCAACGCCGCACAGTTGCGCCAGCACACGACGGCCGACATCCCGCAGGTCGGCCGCGCGCTCGGCGAGCAGGGCGTCCTGCAACGACTCCTGCTGCTTGGCGGCGGCTTCAATCACACTCATCCACGCCGCTTCAGCGCTTTCGCCTTGCTTGAGGCGGGTGTCGACTTCGTCGGTGAGTTCCGGGTCGTCGAGCATTTCCTGGTGGGTGATGAAAATCTCGCGGATCGCCTTGGAGGGGTTGCGTTCGATCAGGCCTTGGATATCGGTGCGCACCTCGCTCAAGGCGCTGTGCAGGCGCTGGCGCTCGATGGCGCAGGATTCTCCGCGCAGTGGGTAGTCGAACGTTTGCTGAACCTGGATATGCGCAGGGCCGATGGCGATGCCCGGCGCGGCGGCGATGGCCTGGATCTGGCTCCCGGCCACTGGCGCGCTGATCACCGGTTCGATATCGAGGGCTTCGGGCTGGGCACTCAGGGTCGGCAGTGGCTCGACGTCTTCGCCCAAGCCTTCTTCCACCGCCGCCAGCAGCGCGGGCAGTGCGTCGCCGGCAATGGTCGGCTCGGCGACAAACTCCAGCACCTGGCCACGTCGAGCGCCGAGGCTCAACAGTTTGCTCAGGCTTTTCACCGACACGGCGCCCACTGGGCCATCGACGATGCGCACACGCACATCACCGTCAAAATTTTTCGCCAACTGGGCGAGGATCTTCGCCGGCCGCGCGTGCAAACCGTGGGCGTTGGCCAGGGTGATGCGTGCGCTGGGCCAGTCCGGAGGCAGTTCGCCGCCGAGCACTTCGAGGACCGCGCGGCTGCTGGTGGCGCGGCCAAGCTCTTGGCCACGCCCTTCAATCAGCAAGGCGCACAAGCGTTCAAGCAAGGCCTGGTGGGCTTCACCGAGGCTGGCCAAGCAGAACAGGCCATTGAGCGGCTGGCCGAGGTAGCGCATGGGTTTGTCCGGGGTGACAAACGCCAGGCCCGGGCGCTTGACCGTCTGCTCGCTGTGCAACCACCACAGGCCATCGCCCAGGGGCAGCGCATCCACCTGCTGCAACACCGCGGCGAAACCATTGCTCACACAATCGGCCTGACGCAGCAGGCGTGCACCGCGCCAAACCAGCTCTTCGAAGTCATCGGCGGACACGCCCAGGCTGATCATCTGTGCATCCAGCGCCAGTTCCTGCGGCGCGCCTTGCAACAGTTTCAGCAACGCTTCGGCGGTGCCGGCACGGCGCAACGCCTGGCCCAGGTCGGTTTCGCCGAGGGCACGGGTGAGCAGTTGCAACAGCCGCAGGTGTTCGTCGGATTTGGCGGCAATGCCGATGGCCAGGTATACGATCTGGCCGTCGCCCCAGTCCACCCCTTCGGGGAACTGCAGCAGGCGCACGCCGGTAGAGAACACCTGGTCGCGGGTTTCAGGGGTGCCGTGGGGGATGGCAATACCTTGGCCCAGGAACGTCGAGCCCTGAGCTTCACGGGCTTGCAAACCGCTGAGGTAACCCTCGGCGACCAGGCCATCGGCCACCAGTTTTTCAGCGAGCAGGTGCAAGGCAGCAGATTTATCCACAGCCACCTGGCCCATGGAAATCTGCTCTACAGTGAGCTCAAGCATGCCGTTCTCCTAGTTAGTGCAGTGGCGCACTAGGTATTGTTTTAAACAAACAGTGTAAGGGGTGCTCATAAATAACTGACTGAGCAGTCAATTGGCAGTGGCTACTCAGTCGCGAACGTCGTAAAAATACGCTGGCTGAAACGTTTAATCTAGAGTTTATGGAAGACTACGCGTTAATTGCGCATCCTTGAACAACCACTCGGCACTTGAGCTGAGACATAGGTCCGGTGCTGGAATCGGTTACGATTGGACAAAATGTCGGGGCAAGCTCCAAAAAACAAGGAAATCCCGGTTTGAAACTCAGTGATATCGCACGTCTCGCCGGTGTGTCCGTGACCACCGCCAGCTACGTCATCAATGGCAAGGCTGAACAGCAACGCATCAGCAACGCAACCGTCGAGCGGGTGCGCGCCGTGGTCGAAGCCCATGGCTTTACGCCCAACCCCCAGGCCGCCGGGCTGCGCAGTCGGCATACGCGCACCTTGGGTTTTATCCTGCCCGACCTGGAAAACCCCAGCTACGCACGCATCGCCAAACTCCTGGAGCAAGGCGCTCGGGCGCGTGGCTATCAGTTGCTGATCGCCAGCTCCGACGATGAGGCCGACAGCGAGCGCCAATTGCTGCAACTGTTCCGCGCCCGGCGCTGTGATGCGTTGTTCGTCGCCAGTTGCCTGCCGGCCAGCGATGACAGTTACCGCGAGTTGCAAGCCAAGGGGCTGCCGGTGATTGCCATCGACCGGGTGATGGGCGCGGATCAATTCTGCTCGGTGGTCAGCGACGACCGCCAGGCTTGCAAGCAATTGACCAGCAGCCTGCTGCAACCGTTGCCCAAACAGATCGCGTTGATCGGCGCACGGCCCGAACTGAGCATCAGCCAGGAGCGTGCCGCCGGTTTCCGTGAGGCCCTCGAAGGGTTCACCGGCGAGGTGATTGTCGAACACGGTGAAGCCTTCAGTCGCGACTGCGGCCGACAGCTGATGGAGCAACTTCTGCAGCAACTGGGGCATTTGCCTGACGCGCTGGTGACCACCTCCTATGTGCTGCTGCAAGGTGTGTTCGACGCCCTGCATGACTTCCCGCTCAAGTCGCGCCCGCTGCGCTTGGGCACCTTTGGTGATACGCAGTTGCTGGACTTCCTGCCGTTGCCGGTCAACGCCATGGCCCAGCAACATCAACTGATCGCAGACACCGCGCTGCGCCTGGCGCTGGCCGCTATCGAAGAAGAGCACTACCAACCTGGCGTACACGCCATCGGCCGGACCTTCAAGCAGCGTATTCACGAGGCTTGAGCGTGGAGCTGATCGACACCCACACCCACCTGGATTTCCCGGAGTTCGACAGCGACCGCCGGGACGTCCTCGCCCACAGCCGGACGTTGGGCGTGCGGCGCATGGTGGTGCTGGGGGTGTATCAGCAGAATTGGCAGCGCCTGTGGGACCTGGCGCAAGCGGATGAAGGAATATTCGCAGCCTTTGGTTTACATCCGGTGTACCTCGATGAGCATCGACCCGCCGACCTTGTGCAATTGGGCGACTGGTTGACGCGCCTGCACGGCCACCGGCAGCTGTGCGCGGTGGGCGAGATCGGCCTGGATTACTTTCTCGAACAGCTGGACCGCGAACGCCAGCAAAGCCTGTTTGAAGCCCAGCTCAAGCTGGCGGCGGACTTCCAATTACCGGCGTTGCTGCATGTACGTCGCAGCCATGCCGCGGTGATCGCTACCCTCAAGCGCATCCGCCTGCCCCGCGGCGGCATCATCCATGCGTTTGCCGGGAGCCGCGAAGAAGCCCGCGAGTACATCAAGCTCGGCTTCAAGCTGGGTTTGGGCGGTGCCGCCACCTGGCCCCAGGCCCTGCGTATGCACAAGGTGTTGGCGCAACTGCCGCTGGACGCGGTGGTGCTGGAAACCGACGCCCCTGATATGGCGCCCGCCATGTTTCCCGGTCAACGCAACAGCCCCGAGCACCTGCCGGACATCTGCACCGCCCTGGCCGAGCGCATGGGCATCAGCCCGTTGTTACTGGCTGAGGCGAGCACACGCAATGCGTGCGAGCTGTTCAATTGGTAGCACCGGCGTGACCACTTGCAGGTCCAGCGTCATTCGCTGCCGGTAGCGGGCGTAGCGCAGCACCAGGAAATGCATCAGCAGCATCACCAGCGAGACGTTGAACTGACCGATCACGCTGATCAGCCCCACCCACTCCGCCACCAGCGCCACAATCAGCACCATGCAGGTGAACACCACCATGCTCGGTTGCACCAGCGCCCAATGGTCCAGCGCCTTGAACTGGCGCAATTGGCGGGGGCAGTTCAACTGCACGATCCGTTGGCAGTACGGGCAGTCGAAAGGCTCTTGGATCGCGATGGCATTCAATTGCCACGGCTTGAGTTCAAACCTGATATCACAATGGGCACAATGCCCTTTGATGCCGATCGCAGTGGTCATCGTCGTCGCGCTCCGTTGAACCTGAATTTGATTGAAACAAATTCTCCCCCCTTCACGCGGCCAGAAAAGGGACTCCGTGAAATCAGGACAGGCACTACACCAACAAGAGCGAATTCCCACACCACGGTCTTACACGCGAAACGCACCGATCAAGTGCTTCAACTCAATCACCTGCATCGACAGTTGCCGGCTCGCCGCCTCGGTCTGGTGCGCTCCTTCGGCGGCGTATTCGCCAGCCCGATTGATGGCCACGATGTTCTGGTCAATGTCGTGGGCAACGGCGGTCTGTTGTTCCACGGCGGCGGCGATCTGCTGATTCTGATCAACGATCATCCCTACGGCGCCGAGGATATTTTCCAAAGCCTGCTGGACTTTTTCCGACTGACCCACGGTGCCGTTGGCCATCTCATGGCTGCTGCCCATGGCCCTTACTGCCGCCGCCACACCGCCTTGCAAGCGGCTGATCATCTGTTCGATTTCCTCAGTGGAGTGCTGGGTGCGCCGGGCCAGGGTGCGCACCTCGTCGGCCACCACCGCAAAACCACGCCCCTGCTCACCGGCCCGCGCCGCCTCGATGGCGGCATTGAGTGCCAGCAGGTTGGTTTGCTCGGCGATGCTTTTGATCACTTCCAATACGCTACTGATGGACTGGCTGTCGGTGGCCAATTGGTTGATCACCCGCACCGACTGATCGATCTCCGAGGCCAGCCGCGCAATGCTGCCCTGCTGGGATTGCACCAAGCCACGGCCGCTGACGGTTTCGTCGTTGACGCTGTGAGCGCTGCTGACCGCCGTCGCCGCGCTGCGCGCGACCTCCTGGGCAGTGGACGACATCTGGTTCATGGCCGTCGCCACCTGCTCGATCCGGGTACGCTGCCCGGCAACCGCCTGATTGCTCCGGGCCGAGACCGTTTCCACCTGGCCAGCCTGGAGTTCAACCTGGCTGACGGTGTGCCCGACGCGCTCGATCAAGTCATGGATCTTCGCCACAGTGCCGTTGAACAGCTGACCCAGGTCGCCCAGTTCATCGCGGCTCTGGGCGACAAACGTGACGGTCATGTCGCCGGCCGCCACCTTGTCCATCATCGCGCCCAGTCGGCGCAGCGTGGTGCGGGTGGAGGCATAGAAGCCTGCGTACAGATAGAAGATCAGCAAGAACACCGCCGTCAGGGCAGAGACCAGCACCACCATATGCGTGCGATTCTGCGCCAGGCGCTGCTCCAACTGCTGCTCCAGGAACGTCAACGTGGCGTCGTCAAGCTGGTAGGTCCGGACCATCAGTTGGCTGACGCTGTCGTAGAATCCCTGCCAGGGCGCGTCGAGGGTTTCGGCCATCACCACCTGCTCCTCAAACAACTCGCTGCCTTGCTTGAGGCTGGCACTGCTGGCCTGGGCCAGGCTGTCTAGCGTCGCGTGGGCGGCGTTGCTGGAGCCCAGGGCATCCTGCAACTTCAGGCCATATTCGGCTTGGAGTTTTTCCAATTGCTGCAGCAGTTCGTCAAAGCGCGTACTGGACGCCGAATTGAGAAACCCCTGGCCCAGGGAGTAAGCGCCCATCGCCCGACCTTCGCCGAGGGTCTGGGTGACCTGCGGGGTGACGCTGGTGATCAGTGCGCTGAGCTGGCGCAAATCACTCTGGGAATCGCGGCTCAAGCCGGATTGACTGGCGATGATCTGGCTGAGCATCTGGGCCTTGTTGAGCAACTTGCCGATCAGTGCACTTTTGCTCAGCAGCGACGTTTCCTGTTGCTGGGCCTTAAAGGCCGCAATCAACTCGTCGCGCTTGGCGTCAAACGCGGTGATTTGCTCAGGCTCGGCGGTCACGGCATTGAGGCCTTGCAGGCGGGTCAGCACGCTGTGTTCCAAGGCGCTGATCTTGCCCTCAAGGTCACCGGCCTTGCCGGATTGGCCAAGGGTCGCGTTGATCTGTACTTGGTTGTTGAGGGTTTCCAGGTCGCGGCGCAGGGCCAGGCTGCTGCCGAGCAAGTCGAGGCTTTGCAGCTCCACACGGGTACCCTGGAATTCACGCCACGAATCACGCACCAGGTAGTAGTTGGTCGCCAGCATCGGCAGCAGGAACAACACACTGATCAAACTGAACTTCATGCCGAAGCTCAGGCGGTTCATCAACGCGACAGCGGGATAGAGCAAGCTCTTCACTGTGAACTCCCCTTCTTTTATTTTTATTGAGGCGCAGGGCGGCAGTTAGCCAGCATCTGTATAGCTCAATTTGAAAGGGAGTTTTGTAACTTAAGGTTAACGAAAGGAGGGGCGCCACGGAAACAATGCGGTTTCACTCAGGATACGGTGGGGGTGCTTCGCAGCCCAGCGCAGGGCAAGCCTGCTCACTACAGCAAGCCCGGCCCCACATTTTTTGAGTGCGTTCGCAGTCAGGGCAACACGGTCCAGATCGCAAACCCGGCATACCACAGCACCGCCGCACGCAGCAGCAGCTCCCATATCCGGTCCAGGCTGTTGATGCCCTCGGGACCTACCGCCGGCGGCGGGATTTCGGCAGCGACCAAGCCGACTTTTTCCACCAGTTCAGCAGCGCTGATGTCCCAACTCAGCAGTTCGTGCAACATCACACGACCGACTGCGACGAAGTTGCCCACCAGGGCAAAACTGGCCGCCAGCAGGCGTACCGGCAACCAGTCAAATGCATGACGCAGTTGCCCGGCACGCTCAGCCACCAGGGGGTTCTTGCTGTGTTCACTGGCCAATGCGAGCAGGCGGTACGCCAACGCGGCAACCGGGCCCAGCAGGAAATACCAGAAAATCACCGCGAAAAAGCTCTGGTAGGCCTGCCACAACAGATGGCCCTGGACGCGTTCGAGCAATTGCTCGCCACTGTCGGCGCTCAGGTTCAGGTCACGCTCCGCGACATGCTCGGCCGCTTGCAGGTCGCCACGTCGCCAGGCATCGCGGAAGGGCCCGAGCCCGGCGAGCAGATCACCGCGGCCCAGGCTGTAGATCACGACCAGCAGGTGCACTGGCAGTGCCAGCAGTCCGTAGGCCACCGGCTCCAGTACCAGCAGCAACAAGGCCAGTAGCGCGACGGGGAACAACACCAGTAACGCCAGAATCAGCCAGGGTTGCTTGCCCATGCGTGGGCTCGATTCCAGCTTGGCCAGTTCGCGCAACCAACCGCCATCACGTTGCAATCGCTGGCGCAGCGCCGAGAACTTCTCGATCCATACGGCCAGTACCAACACCAGGAAACTCATCGTGCGTGTCCTCCATCCTGCAGGGCGCTGCGAAAGCGCGTCCAATCAAAAGCGGGGCCGGGATCGGTCTTGCGCCCCGGGGCGATATCGCTGTGACCACACACGCGCTGGGGAGTAATGTCGGGGTAAGCCGCCAGCAACTGGCGGCTCAGATCGATCAGCGATGCGTATTGGGCATCTGTGAACGGCAGATCATCCGTACCTTCCAGCTCAATCCCCAAAGAAAAGTCATTGCAGGTTTCTCGCCCCTCGAACTGCGAGACCCCGGCATGCCAGGCCCGATCGAGGCAGGATACAAACTGCGTCACCGTACCGTCGCGCTCAATCAGAAAATGCGCGGACACCCGTAGGGCGGCAATCCCTTCAAAGTAGGGATGTTCCGTGACATCCAGGCGATTCTGGAAAAATTCCTGCACTTTGCCAGTGGCGAACTGCGCCGGTGGCAGGCTGATGTTATGCACCACCAACAGTGAGATTTCGCCTGTGGGGCGCTCGTTGAAGTTGGGTGAAGGGCAATGACGGATGCCCTCGCACCAACCGCTGGTGGGGTCCAACTGCATACAGGTTCCTTGAATGAGACAAAGTCTGACCAGTATGCCGCGTTCGCCCCTCCGGTTGCGATCACTTGCCGTGATTGAGTTGCCGCAACTTGCCCACTACCGCGGCCAACGCGCGCTCGAACAGCGGTCCGTCATCCAAGGTATGCAGCACGCCACGCTTGAACGCCAAGGCCAACTGGCCGGCGCTTCTCTCCAAGACCTTGAGCCCCGTGCGACTGGTAAAAATATACGTATGGGCTGGCGCCATGATCGCCGTCAACTTGCACCGCAGCGCGTTGGCGTCGTCTTCCTGGAACACCACCCAGCCTCCCACCTTGAGTTGATGGGCCCTGAGCAGGTCGGGGTCGTTGTCCGGCAAGTCGATGACCTGATCGGAGGACGTTGCGCTGAGTACAAACGGCTCGCGCACTTCGATCAACTCATCAACGCCTTCAGGCGCCTGGACATGCAGGGCCTGCAAGCGCACAAAAAATTCTCGCGTGCTGAAGGGGTCGAACGCCGCGCTGGTCAGACCGTCGCGCAACGCCTTGAGCAAACCGGGCAGTTGCTCGAGTAAATGGCGCCCGGCTTCGGTGTCTTGTTGCAAGCTGACGCTCCAGATCAGCTCGTCCATGGTGCGCAGGCCCGCTTGCCATTGCACTGACTGCTCGCCGTGTTTGAGGCTGGCCAGCAACAGCACCTGGCTCCAGGCCTGCTGCAGGAACTGTACGACCGGACGCGGCAGGACCTTGCCTAACAGCCGTTTATTCAGCACGTCGGCCACGCGCTGGCGGGCGGCTTCGGTGCGCACGCGCCCGGCTTCGGCATCGCGGGTGTGCTGTTCAAGCAAGTCGCTGCGCCGCCGTTCATCGGCGGTAAACGCGCTGAACTCCGCGAGCAATTGGGAAAAAATCGCCGGATCTTCGACGAACTCATTGAGCAAGCGCTGCACCACCTGCTCAATGCGCAGGTAGAGGTGGTCACGCTGGTAGTCATCACGCGGGCTGCTGCCCATGGCGGCCGCGGCGATTTCATTGAGCAGGCGCCGCGCCGGGTGGCTGGGGTGGCTGAAAAAGCTTTTGTCCAGCACCGCTACTTTCAGCATCGGGATCTGCAGGCGGCCGATCAGGGCCTTGAAGGCATGGGGTATGGCGCGGTCGTTGAGGATGAATTCGAACAGCAGCGCAATCAGGTTGATCACGTCTTCGTCAGCCGCCTCCACCACCCGCGACTTACCACTCTTGACGCTGACTCGGGTGAGCAACTGCTCAAGCTGGTTACGCAGGTCGAAATCGTCCTCGGCCTCAGGCTCCGGCACGTACTGCTGCAAGTGGGAGAGCAGGCGCAACAGGTCACGGGTGGCAATGGGCAGCGGTTCAGCGCTGGCTTCAAGCGTCGGCGCCACACTGCCGCGTACCGCTGTCAGTAATGGCTGGAGCGCGGCGAACGCTTGCTGGCCATTTTCGTCGACGAGCGGGTCGGCGGCCGACGAGGTTTCTTCAGGCGGGAGTTCACGCCCCGCACGCCCCTCGATGCGGCGGCAAGGTACGGCCTTGAGTTCAGGCAATACACCCGTCGCGACCAGCAATTGATTGGCTTCGCCGTAGAGCTGGTCGGCATCGCTGAGCACGTATTTTTCAAACAACTTGAGCATGATCAGTTTGACGCGGATCTCTACGCCCAGGCTGCGCCCCGCGCGCAGGAAAAACTCACACAGCAGTGCCGGCCCCAGAGGGTTCTCACGCTCATCCAGGCGGTTGCCCAGCAAAGCGCTCAAGCGCGCCGTGAGTTGCCCCAGGGCCAGGCCGTCACGGTGCCGCACCCGCCCCAGCATGGCTTCAAGCGCTACGGCTTTCTCCAGGTCATCCTTGGAAGACCCCGGCACCGCGTCATAGGAAACCACGGGCACCAGTTGCAATTCCCCTCGCCCCGCCTGGCCCAGGCTGGCAAAAGCTCCAAACAGTTGCTCCATGAACACGCGTTCGAAATTCTTGCGCTTGAGGCGCAGGTCGCGCATGGCTTCAAAGAAAATATGGTGATCGAGGTTGTTGCGCGCCTTGTCGGCCATTTCGAACAACGTGTCGTCAGCGTTATCGAACAGGTCCTGCAGACCTTGTTGAAGCTGTTGCGCGGCCTTGTCGCGCAGCTGCTGCAACACCACCGGCAGGCGGGCGAGCGGCGATGGCGTAGCGTGTGCCTTGTTGATTGGCACCACCTTTCCGTCATTGTGCATCCTGGCCTCCTGAAACGGCGGTATTGGGGTGGGGAAACATCGGGTACGGGCCCCGTCGGGAACCAGAAATAACCGCTTATCCTCAAGACGTCAAAGCTATGACGCCAATTGCAAGGCGCGAGATTATCTTGCAAATGAGGGGGGTTGCGCCAGCAAACTCTGCCATTACGCGGTAAATGAGTGGTGAGCCTGGGTTCGAACGCACACTGCCCCTATAATCGGGGCACTTTGTCTGTGGAGCCTGTTATGCCGAATCTCCGTCTTGCCGACCTCACCGCCGAAATCGAAGCCAACGTGCGCCGCGCACTGCTGGAAGACATCGGCAGCGGCGACATCACTGCGCAGTTGATCCCGGCCGAACGGCTGGCCACGGCCACCATCATTACCCGTGACGCGGCGGTTATCGCCGGTACAGCCTGGGTGGATGCGGTCTTCCGCCAACTGGACCCGCGGGTCGCCGTGCATTGGCAGGTGGCCGACGGTGAACGCGTCAGCCCCAACCAGGCGCTGTTCCACCTTGAAGGCCCGGCGCGCTCGCTGCTGAGCGGCGAACGTTGTGCACTGAATTTCCTGCAACTGCTGTCCGGCGTCGCCACACGCGCCCAATTCCTGGCGGATTTTGTCGCCAGCACCCAGGTCAAGCTGCTGGATACCCGCAAGACTTTGCCGGGCCTGCGTCTGGCGCAGAAGTACGCAGTCACCTGCGGGGGCTGCCACAACCACCGTATCGGTTTATATGACGCGTTCCTGATCAAGGAAAACCATATCGCAGCCTGCGGCGGCATTGCCCAGGCGATCACGGCCGCCCACAAGATCGCACCCGGCAAGCCGGTGGAAATCGAAGTGGAAAGCCTGGAGGAACTGCGCGAAGCCCTGGCGGCAGGCGCCGACATCATCATGCTCGATGAGTTGAGCCTGGACGATATGCGTGAAGCCGTGCGCCTGAACGGCGGCAAGGCCAAGCTGGAGGCCAGCGGCGGGATCAATGAAAGCACCCTGCTGCCGATTGCAGAGACCGGGGTGGACTACATCTCGATCGGCGCGATGACCAAAGATGTGAAGGCAGTGGACTTGTCGATGCGCCTCAGTATCTAGCACTTTCGAAATGCGTGTTTGGTGAGCGGGCTTGCTCCGCGCTGGGCTGCGTAGCAGCCCTAACGAGGCCGCCGCGTTTTGTCAGATAGAACGGGGTGGCAGGTTTTGGGTCCGCTTCGCAGCCCAGCGCGGGGCAAGCCCGCTCACTACAACGGCGTTTGAGTGACCAGGTCATTCGTCTCGCAATGCTCTTTCGGTGTCGATGCACCTTAGTATCCAGCATGTTCGAAAATGCGTGTGTGGTGAGCGGGCTTGCCCCGCGCTGGGGTGCGTAGCAGCCCCAACAAGGCCGCCGCGTTTTGTCAGGTAGAACGGGGTGGTAGGTGTTGGGCCTGCTTCGCAGCCCAGCGCGGGGCAAGCCCGCTCACTACAACGGCGTTTAAACGACTAGGTCATTCATCTCGCAATGCTCTTTCGGTGTCGATGCACCTTAAGTATCCAGAGCGCTCGAAATGCGTGTGTGGTGAGCGGGCTTGCCCCGCGCTGGGCTGCGTAGCAGCCCCAACGAGGCCGCCGCGTTTTGTCAGGTAGAACGAGGTGGCAGGTGTTGGGGCCGCTTCGCAGCCCAGCGCGGGGCAAGCCCGCTCACTACAACGGCGTTTAAACGACTAGGTCATTCATCTCGCAATACTCTTCCCACTCGACACCCAGCACCTCGGCCGCCTCTCTATGCAAGGCCAGCCGTGCCGCTTCGAACTCTTCCGGTGTCGATGTGTACTTGAGGGTCAGCTCCCAGGGCTGGTAGCCCTGGCTTTCGGCCTCGTCCTCGAATGCCCACTGAATCTGGTCGCGCTGGTCATCGGCGCTCAGGTCCTTGATCTCTTCTTTAAGCTGCGGCGATTCCTCAAGGTATTTCTCGAGGGCTGCTTGATGCCGAACTTCCTGGGTCATTTCAGTCGTGGTCATGTCGTTCTCTTAGATCGAGGAATGGGGATGCATCTGGGTCATCAAGGTTGCGCAGATACAAAAGAGCGGGCGCAAATGCCGGCTCGTCTGGCCTTCAGAACCATTCTGGGATCATCTGAAAACATTGCCTTTGAAACGGTGGAACCTTTGTTGCCTTTTTGCCCGAGACAGGAATCGAACCTGCGACCTTCGCGTTACGAGTGCGCTGCTCTACCGACTGAGCTACACGGGCGGTGGGCTAAAGCTAGCACCGCATCGGAAGTCCGGCAACTTGCCGCCGTCAGCGAGCAATCACCCCTTGGGCCCAGAAGCGTGGCTGAAGGTAAGTGCCATGGGCGTCCAGGTACTGCTGCTGGGCTTGCTTGATGTGAGGTACGTCACGCACAGCGATCACGATCAACAGACCAACGGCCAACACGCTCAGTGTTTTCCAGATGCGCCAGGCGAATGACCGCTCGACACCGACAGCGGTTCGCCACACATGCAGCGCCATCAACCAGCCCACCACCAGCGCCAACCAGACTTGAGAGTTGGGCATCACCATCACACCGTCGACCATCGATTGCACCAACGCACCGATCAGCGCGGCAAACAGACACAGCCGCAGCAGGTCTGCACGTTCGGCGCACTGCGCACGCTCACGCAGTACCCCGAGCGTGGCCCACCCGCCTCGCCACGCCAAAACCGTAACGCACAGCGCCGATGGCACCCCCCATTCACTGGCCCACTGCAGGATGGCCTGGTGGGGGTGAGCGGCAATCTTGTTGGCAACATCGGCAAAATGCATCGGCCCGAACCCCAGCCATGGCCTTTCGACGAGCATGTGCCAGGCCTGCCACCAGATCGGGCCGCGCCCCGACAGCGAGGTGGTGAGGCGATCGCCGGCAGCATTGGCGATCTCGATCCCGAGGTAATCCGCCAACACCGCAAACGACAGCCAATACAGCAACAGCCCGCCAAGCACTGCGGCGAGTTGCCAACCCAACCAGCGTCGGCCCCATGGCCCCAGCACTGCCAACACCCCACCCGCCGCGCCCATGCCGAGCCAGGTGCCGCGCGTGCCGCCGCCGATCGCGATCATCCACCACACGCACAGCAACGCAAACACTGCAGCTTTGAGCGAGCGGGAGAGCGTGGGGATCAACAAGGGCAGCGCCAGCAGCGGCAGGGTGAACGTCTGGAATTGACCGTAGAAGCGTTTGTTGGAAAAGCCCGACAGCAACAGGTCAGGATCCAGCGTCCGCTCAGCAGCGGCGAACGCAAGCACGCCCGCATACACGTATTGAACCGACTTGATCAGGCACAGCAGCACCACCACCATGATCAAGACGCGATCCAAAGACTCGCCCCCGTGACGACGCAGCAAGGCAAACGCCACGGCAATCGCCCCGCAACTGACAAACAACGCCACTTCGGCAAACGCCCAGAGGGGCTGATGGGCCAGCGCTGATGACACCAGGCCCAGCACGATAATGAGCGTCAGGCCCAGTGCGGTGGGCCGGTCCGTCAACCGTTCAACGCGGACGACCGACAGCCCGTACAGCACCGCGCAGAACCCGACGGCGATCTGCATCGCCCGCTGCAAATCATGCCCACTGAACGGTGCACAAATCCCGACAACCAGCAGACACACCACTGTGACCAGAAAAATACTGCCGCGCTGCTGTACGGATAACGACATCGGCCACCTCTTACGTCCATGTTGACGGTTCAGCACTTATGCCCCGTCGGCGCCGCATCCCTTGGCGACATACTTTGCGTCGGCGGTGGTGGTGCATTTCCAACCGGTGGTGGCATTGCGCGTCAGGCTGATGGTCTTGCCCAGCACCGGCGCTGGAGCGTCGAGTATTTCGCAGCTGATAGAGCCCGCACCCGTGCCTACATCGCCTGCCACGTCGATCTTGCAGTTGGCTGTCGGGCTGGTACCGCCGATCAATGCGAGGGTCGGTACGGTGCCTTGGTTGAGGGTGTCTTCGTACCCGGGTTTCAACGCAGTGATTTCAGCCAGGCCTGCGGTGAACTTGGCCTTGGCCTGGTGGGTGGTGTACATGGGCAGGCCAATGGTGGCCAAAATGCCAATGATTGCCACGACGATCAACAGCTCGATCAGGGTAAAACCTTTTTGACGTATCACATTCACTCTCCAGGATAGAACTCATGACAGGGCGCGTCCTGCGCCCCGTATTTTGCAGCGGCGCCAGTGTACTCATCCGCAGGCGGTCAAGCGCCTGCAGGACGCACATTCTGACATTTTATCCTGCACCGCCAGCGTGCCCGAAGTCGTCACCTGACTACGCTATAAATCTTCGACGACCTCTGTGCGGAACCGTGACATGGACAACGCTGCAACGATCTACGCCTGGGAAGGCATCAACCGCAAAGGACGCTGGGTGTCCGGGCAAACCACGGGGCACAACCTTGCCCTGGTCAAGGCTCAGTTGCGCCGGCAAGGCATCAGCCCAGGGGCTGTGTACAAGAAATCCGCCTTGCTACCGAGCCTCGCGCCGTCGATCAAATCGGCGGACATCACCCTGCTAACTCGACAGCTGGCCACGCTGCTGAAGGCTGGAATCCCACTTCTACAAGCCTTCGACATTATCGGTGAAGGCTTCGAAAGCCGCCCTGTGCGCGAGCTGGTGCAGGTGTTGAAACAGGCAATCGCCGCCGGCACCAGCCTGGCCGAGGCGCTGCGCAAACAACCGCGCTATTTCGATGAGCTGTACTGCAACCTGGTGGCCGCCGGCGAACAGGCTGGCGCACTTGAAACGCTGCTGGAGCGCGTGGCGATCCACCGCGAAAAGAGCGAGCAGCTACGGGCCAGGATCAAAAAGGCCATGACCTATCCGATCGCAGTCCTGGTGGTCGCCAGCCTGGTCACCGGCGTGCTGCTGATAAAGGTAGTGCCACAGTTCCAGAGTTTGTTCGCCGGGGTCGACGGCAAGCTGCCCGAGTTTACCTTGCAGGTCATCGCCCTCTCCGAGTTCACGCAAAAAGCCTGGTGGGTCGTGGCCCTGGGCATGCTTGCCGGAGGCTTGGGGTGGCGCCAAGCGTATCGCACCTTCCCTGATTTTCGTCTGCGGGTAGACGCCGGTTTGTTGAAAGCGCCCCTGGCAGGCAAACTGCTGAAAAAATCCGCAGTGGCCCGCTACGCCCGTACGCTTTCCACCACCTTCGCCGCCGGTGTTCCATTGGTGCAGGCGCTGGATTCAGTGGCCGGCGCCGCAGGGTCGGGGCCATTCAGACAGGCAATCGAGCATATGCGACATGATGTATCCACCGGTATGCAATTGAATCAATCCATGGCCGCCAGCGGCCTGTTTCCCAGCATGGCGATCCAGATGACGGCCATCGGCGAAGAGTCGGGCACGTTGGACCGCATGCTGGAAAAAGTCGCCAACCATTACGAGGCCGATGTGGACAACCTGGTCGATAACCTCACCAGCCTGATGGAACCGCTGATCATGGTGGTATTGGGGGGCATCGTCGGCGCGCTGGTGATCGCCATGTACCTGCCGGTCTTTCAGTTGGGGAGCGCGTTTTGAACCTGCTATTGGTTGAGCAGCCCTGGGCTTTTGTGGCGATGGCCGGGGTGCTGGGGCTGATCGTCGGCAGTTTTCTCAACGTGCTGGTGTGGCGCCTGCCGAAAATGCTCGAACGGGAATGGCGCGCCCAGGCCCACGAAGTGCTCGGCTTGCCCGCTGAGCCTGCCGGGCCGACTTACAACCTGATGCACCCCAACTCCTGCTGCCCGCACTGCAACCATCCGATACGCCCATGGGAAAATATCCCGTTGCTCAGTTACCTGTTTCTGCGCGGCCGCTGCGCCCATTGCCAAGGTCCGATCAGCGCCCGTTATCCACTCACTGAACTGGCGTGCGGGTTGATCTCGGCCTGGGTGGCCTGGCATTTCGGCTTTGGCTGGCAGGCGGGCGCGATGCTGGTGCTGAGTTGGGGCTTGTTGGCGATGAGCCTGATCGATGCCGACCATCAACTGTTGCCGGATGCGCTGGTGATGCCGCTGCTCTGGCTGGGACTGATCGTCAACGCGCTTGGCCTGCTGACGACGCTACCCGATGCCCTCTGGGGCGCGGTTATCGGGTACATGAGCCTGTGGAGCGTGTTCTGGCTGTTCAAGCTGACCACCGGCAAGGACGGCATGGGCCACGGTGACTTCAAGCTGCTGGCACTGCTCGGTGCCTGGGGTGGCTGGCAGATCCTGCCGATGACACTGCTGATATCGTCGCTGGTCGGGGTGTTCGTAGGCTTGATCCTGATGCGCCTGCGCAAGGCCCGGGCGTCGACACCGATGCCGTTTGGTCCGTATCTGGCAATTGCCGGCTGGATTGCATTGCTCTGGGGTGGTCAAATAACCGACTTCTATTTGCAGTCTGTCGGTTTCAGATGACCACTTCTGTTGCAACACCCTGGATTCTAGGCCTCACCGGCGGCATCGGCAGCGGTAAAAGCGCAGCGGCCCAGCACTTTATCGACCTGGGGGTCGACCTGGTGGACGCCGACCACGCGGCGCGCTGGGTGGTCGAACCTGGCCGGCCGGCACTGGCGCGCATCGCCGAGCATTTTGGCGCCGGCGTGCTGCAGCCGGACGGCCAGTTGGACCGAGGGGCATTGCGCAAGCTGATCTTTGAAGTACCCGAAGAGCGCCGCTGGCTCGAAGCCTTGCTGCACCCACTGATTGGCGATGAGATTCGTAGCCACCTGGCGCGCGCGAAGTCGCCTTACGCGATACTGGTGTCGCCGCTGCTGATCGAGTCCGGCCAGTACAGCATGACCCAGCGCATCCTGGTGATCGACGTGCCGCAATCGCTGCAGATTCAGCGTACCCTGCAGCGCGACGGCATCAGCGAACAACAGGTGCAGGCGATCCTCAAGGCCCAATCCAGCCGCGAAGACCGCTTGAACCATGCCGATGACGTGCTGGTCAACGACCAGGACCTTGCCTGGCTGCACAGCGAGGTCGAGCGACTGCACCACTTTTACCTTACTTTGCGTGGAGGCCGATCATGAGCCAACCCTTGACCGTCGACTGCCCAACCTGCGGCGCCCCCGTGGAATGGACAGCGACCAACCTCAACCGGCCGTTCTGCTCGGACCGCTGCAAACTCATCGACCTGGGCGCCTGGGCCGCTGAGGAACATAAGATTCCGGTGGCCCCGGATGCCGAAGACGAGCTGTTTTCCGAAGACCTTCCGCCGCGTCACTAAGGGCGCATAAAGGCATATTCCTGCTGGTCGTCGAGGTTTTCTGCAAGGTATTGCAGCTCGTCGGCCAGGTCTTCAAAGCTGCGCACGCCCTTGCTCTGCTGCACCACCGCGCTGAGCATGGCGCGCAGGGTCAAGCCTGGGTCAAAACCGATTTCCAGCGCCGCATCCTGGCTTCTGCGCAACTCCTGCCGTGCCCACTCATACACACTCATGATCTGTGCTCCCGCCTTGCCTAGGAAAATTTCGCAGAGCATGGGCCTGCTCGGCCGGGCGGGATTTGATCTGGGTCAACGCTCTGAATCGCCGTCCTTCCAGGGTGCCGAGAGGTAGCGCGTACGGTTGAAAGTCTCCAGCCATTCCGGGCAGAACACCACCAAGGCGCTGATGACCATGCCGTTGATGAAGGCTTCGGGAAAGATGAGTAGCCACAGATAACCGACAAAATCCTCCAGCCATTCCGGCATGGCAAAACGGCCGTCGAGCCACAAAAGCCCCAGCCCTAGTAGCAAGCACAGCAGCGCCGACAGCGCGGCCGCGAAAAAACCGGAACAGAAGATATACACAAAGGGATTGCGTGGCTGCGCACGCTCGACCAGCAGCGCGCAGGCTTCGGTGACCAGCACCGGCAGCACGATCAGCAGCAGGCCGTTGACGCCAAGTGCTGCAAGGTCCTGGCGCCCCAGCACCATCAGACCCAACTGGGCGGCAAAGCCACCGACGATGGCCAGCGGCCAATCCAGCAGCAGGGTCACGGCAGTCATGCCGATAAAGTGGTAGGACACCCCCGTATCAAAATCCCGCCGCACCAGCCACAGCATGAACAACGCGAACACGGTGCCGAACAGCAGATGCTGACGCCGTCGGTCGGCAAACAGTTCGACCCAAGGTGAACGCAAGATGGCCCACGCCACCACGGGTGCGTACAACAGCCAGCCGATGCCCATTGTTGTCGGCGCCAACATGGCGGCACTGATCACGGCAGTACTCCCCCTGCGTCGGACATTAGTCGGATGATCAGTCTACACCGACGTTTCACAAGGGTACTTCCTGCGGTCATCATTTGGGCGCTAAGCTGCTAGCTATGGATGACTCTGATTACTTGCGCCTGCTCACCGTAGCGGCCGAACAAGCCAATGCGTTCTTGTCCAATGCCCGCAAATGGGAGCGTGAGCGTTGGGTCTGCCAGCGCCTGCTGCAAGGCTTGAACGTGCCCTACCGGGCCGAAGAATTCCACGCCGCCGGGCAAGAGCCCCCGGATGTGCTGTTTCGCGATGCCAGCTTCGAGGTGTTTTTCGTGCTGGACGAGGGCCGACGCTTGAATGACGAATGGCGCGACGAGTTGCTGCGCCGACGCAGCGCGTTCTCCCTGAGCCAGTTGGTGCGGCGCGAAGCCAAGCCGCGACGCATCCCGGCCCATGAGTTCTTACTGCGCCTGGCGCCCACGCTGCGCAAGAAGGCCCATAACTACAAAGAGCGCGGCATGGACCTGGGGGAGCTGGATATCGTCGCCTTCACCAGCCTCAAGCGTGAAGTGCTCGACCTCAATAGCCACTTCCCGCCACCGACGGAATACCTGCGCCAGGGCTGGCGCTCACTGTCGCTGGTGGGGCCGACTTTCGCACGGGTGTTGTTCGCCCATCCGGATGCGCCGGATTTCTTGCGCAACAACCTGGGTCGCAGCATAGTGTTCGACGTGGGTATCAGCCTCTGAGCCCCCGGACTGTAACGTGGCGCCCTTTTGCAACGTCTACCTGACGAGGCCTTTATGACCAGCCGCCTGAACCCCGATGACCAACAGCATGTCGAAGAGTACCTGCAACTCTCCCAGAACCAAGTCGAGCGTAAGCCTTTCCGGCCGTGGCTGCTCCTTGGTGTGGTGTTGGCAGTGGTGATCGGCCTCGGCTTGCTGAGTCGCCTTTTGAGTTACCTGACGCTATGAGCTGCCTGGCGCTCGCGGGGGTAACTGCTCCGATTTCTTTTAGCCTTGCGAGATATCCCCATGACCCATCGTATTATTATCGTCGGCGGCGGC
>Ga0070670_100000416_pt1 | contig 35091 bp, 36 predicted proteins | sample KBSS63metaG_FD_64665 | JGI IMG/M metagenome (GOLD analysis project Ga0070670, IMG submission 64665) | Switchgrass rhizosphere microbial communities from Kellogg Biological Station, Michigan, USA - KBS S6-3 metaG | ecosystem: Host-associated > Plants > Roots > Rhizosphere > Soil ... | reverse complement strand
ACCGTCCGTCAGAATGACCTTGTCGCCCTTCAGCACCGCGAGCTGGGCTGCCATGTCGAAGGAGCCATTGTCGGCCGTGGCAGTCTGTGTGCCTGACGTCAGGTAGACCTTGTCGGACACGAGGATGTGGTCGATGTCGGTGTCGCCCGATACCACCGAGTTGCCGGCTTGCGGCTTCTTGGCGGCTGCGGCCTGGCCAGCGGCGTCGGCTTGCGCCTTCTTCTTGTAGAAGACGATCATCTTGCCGGCCTTCATCGTCGTCGTCCCCTGGACAACGTTGACCTTGCCGGTGAACACGGCATTGCTCTCCGCGTCATGGATTTCCAGCTTGTCGCTTTCGATCTGGATCGGCTGATCCTTGTTCAGATTGAGGCCGGTCATCTTCGTCGTGGTCGACTGCTGGGCGCTCGCGCCAGATGCCGTCATCACAGCGAACACGCCAATCGCGCAGGCTACGGCTGCGTTGCGGAGTGCAGAGTTGGAAAAGTTCATGCGACAATCGTTTGTCATGGTCCGCCCGGCGGTTAGCTGCCCGTATTGTGGACGGTGGACGCATCGATGTGCATTTTCACCTGTCCGTCGAATTCGATTACAGTTCCCTTATCCGTCATCTTGAGCGACTGTGCAACAATTGACGCGAGGCCTTTGAAGATTGCCACGGGCTGTTGTGTAACGAGCGATCCGCCCTTGACGTCGAGGAAGGCGCCCTGGAATTCTGCGCGCAGGCCGTTGTCCAGATTGACGGTGAATGGCTCTGTCATTTTCAGCGTATCGGCGGTGCGATCGTAGTCTGCACTAAGAGCCACCACATGCGCTACTCCGTCGCTGACAGGCATGGCCGCCTTGATGTTCTTGAGCGTGATCATGTTCGGGTTTTTGACATCCTGCAGAGCCTTTTCGGCGAGCATGGAATAGTTGATGCCGTCGGAGTTGCGCCCGGCGATCGCCGGCTTCTGCATGACGATCTTACCGTCCTCCATGGAGACGCCGGCGATCGAGATATTCTGCGGCATGTAGGCGCGCACGACCGACACGGCGATGAAGACGATGGAGATCAGCACGGCGGCGATCGGCAACAGGATCTTCAACCGGCGGACACGTCCGGAATTGACGAGGGCTGCATCGTAAGCGCGCGCCTCCTTGAGAGAAGAACGTCCAAGACCGGCTGTTTCGGTGGTGTCTGTCATCGGCAGTCGATCTCTCTAGATCCGGCAAGGCAGTCCGGCACAACGCACATGACCATCTGCCATAATGTTTCGCATGGCGGCATCGGCTTGCCAATACCGATTTTTTTAGGCAACAAAAGGGCTCGGAACACGCAGCACTCAGACGGCCGACGTTCAAGGTGCCGTTTGATTTTTAAACGAAGCCAGGCGAACGTCGCGATATTCGGCTTTTTTCATAAAAGGAAATAGGACCTCATGGAGAGTTCTGCAATTGCCGATCGCAGACAATTGCGTCGGAAGCTCGGTTTTTGGCGCATCGTTGCTGTCCTGCTGCTTATCGGTCTCGGCTTTGCGCTCTATCGATTCGCTGGTGGCGACCTTGGCGCAGACAAAGGGCCGCAGGTTGCACGGGTCGCAGTCACCGGCCTGATCCAGGACGACAAGGAGCTGCTGGAGCGACTGAAGAAGATCCAGGACGACGACCGCGTCAAAGCGCTGGTGGTGTCCATCTCCTCGACCGGCGGGACGACCTATGGCGGCGAGCGGATCTTCAAGGCGATCCGTGCGGTCGCTGCCAAGAAGCCTGTTGTCTCCGATATCAGGACAGTCGCGGCTTCCGCAGGCTACATGGTGGCGACCGCCGGAGATGATATCGTTGCTGGCGAGGCCTCGATCACGGGCTCGATCGGCGTGCTGCTTCAGTATCCGCAGGTCAAGACCTTGCTCGACAAGCTCGGCGTTTCGATGGAATCCATCAAGTCGTCGCCGATGAAGGCCGAGCCGTCGCCATTCAATCCGCCGAGCGACGAAACCAAGGCGATGATCAACAATATGGTCATGGACAGCTACGGCTGGTTCGTTGATCTCGTCGCGGAACGTCGCAAGCTTCCACGCGAGCAGGTGCTCAAGCTCGCCGACGGCAGCATCTTCACCGGCCGCCAAGCCCTCGCCAACAAGCTGGTCGACAGCCTCGGCGGCGACGACGCCATCCGCGCCTATCTCGAGACGCGCAACGTCAAGAAGGACCTTCCCATTGTCGATTGGGAGGCCGCCAGCCGCACCTCGCCCTTTTTCCTGTCCGGTGCAGCCTCGCGTATCGTCACATTGCTCGGCTATGGCGACTTAATCGATGGTGAAGACGCCCAGAAGATGTTGTCCGAGAAGTTGTTTCTTGACGGCCTGCTTTCTGTTTGGCAGGGTGTTGGCCACTGATAAATCAATGATTTAGGGGGCCACCGTGATTAAATCGGAATTGGTGCAAATCGTTGCGGCGCGGAATCCGCATCTCTACCACCGTGACGTCGAAAATATCGTCAACGCGGTCCTCGACGAAATCACGGATGCGCTGGCTGGCGGCAACCGCGTCGAGCTGCGCGGCTTCGGCGCTTTTTCGGTAAAAAACCGCCCGTCGCGCTCCGGCCGCAACCCGCGCACAGGCGATACCGTCTTCGTCGAGGAAAAATGGGTCCCCTTTTTCAAGACCGGCAAAGAGCTGCGCGAGCGCCTCAATCCCGGCAGCAACGATGAAGACGACGATAGCTGAGTCGGCATCGGGGCCCGGGGCCCTCTTGAAGTCGCCCCAATCTTGCCTATCCTGGACGAGGATTGCAGAGACCCCCGGCTGCGCCGCTGGCGGCGCGCGTGCGGAATGCCGCTGGCCGGGGCGTCGGGAGAGCAGGGCATGAACAAGGAAATTGGCAATGGCTAGGAAGATCGTCAACCTGCTGGTGTTGCTGCCGATCGGCATCATCCTCATCATCTTCTGCGTCGCCAATCGTCAGTTGGTGACGATGGCATTCAACCCGTTCCGCCCCGAGGACCAGGTGCTGGCACTGAGCGCGCCGTTTTTCGTCTTTGTTTTCATCGCCCTCATTCTCGGCATGGTGATCGGTTCGGCGGCAACGTGGTTCGCCCAGGGGCGCTATCGCAAGCGCGCCCGCAACGAGGCCCGCGAGGCGCTTCGCTGGCAGGCTGAGGCCGACCGCCATCGAAACCGAGCCGAACAGATCGCGGGGCAGCTTCCCGCCAAATGAAACTCAGCCCGCGCGATCTGTCGTGGGCCCGAGCGTCATATCGTGATAATTCCCTTCTGCGGACGTCCCAATACCGGTGACCACAAAGCCCATCCGTTCATAGAAGCTTCGCGCCTTGGTGTTCTTGACCAGGCATTTGAGGCGATAGCGGCGGTGCGGCCAACCCGGCAGTGCCTGCAGCAATGCCGTTCCGGCTCCCGATCCTTGAAGGCTGGCGCGGATGTAAAGCATGTGGATGAAGCCATCCAGCTCCAGGATCGACACGAAACCCGCGATCGCGCCGTCTTCGTCCGCGCAGACGAAAACCTTCTCTCCCTTCGACTGGGATGCGAAATCTTCCAGCGAGAACCGCGCGGGGTCGAGCCAGGTGAATGCCGCGCGTCGGGCGGATAGATAGATCTCAGAAAGCGTGGGCCGATCCGTGTCTACCGCCGGCCTGATATGCCATCGATGTGTCGTCAAGCGGCTACCCTGGAAACGGACCGAGTTCTAGGCATTGATCTTGCCGTTGATCGCTGCGTTGAAGTCGTCGAAAAATTGTTGTGTCAGCTTCTTGGCGCTCGAATCGATCAGCCGCGAGCCCATATGGGCGATCCTGCCACCGATCTCGCCGCGCGCGGTATAATGCAAAATGGTCTCCGCTCCGTCGGCTTCTAGCACGACGTCGGCACCTCCCTTGGCAAAGCCGGCAAGTCCACCTCTGCCTTCACCCTCGATCGTGTAGCTGTCCGGCGCATTGATGTTCGAGAGGGTGACGTCGCCATGGAAAGACGCGGAAAGCGGCCCGATGCGAAATTTGATCAGCGCGACGAATTGCGTCGGCGATACGCGCTCGAAGCTCTCACAGCGTGGAATGCACTTTTTGATGATTTCGGGATCGTTGAGGGCGGCCCAGACGACATCCCTTTGTGCGGAGATCCGCACCTCCCCGGTCATGTCCATCTCGCGTCTCCATTTCTGCCTGTCATTGGGGGGCGACAATTGCAGATCGGAAAGCGCTTTGCCAAGAGCCGCCCAGGTGCTATTTGCACGCCGACGTCAATATCGAGACAATCATGGTGAAACAGAAGGAACGCCGGCCCGGACAAAGGGCAAGCGCTGGCCCTGGCGGCAAAGCCCCGCGCACGGATGCTCCGAGCGGTCGTGGCAAGCCCTACGCCAAGCCCAACCGCGAGGCTAGGCCGGCGCGCGACGAGGGGAAACGGGAGGCAAGGCCGCCCCGTGCGGAAGCGGCGCCTCGGGAGCCCTTGCGCAGCGAACGCGTTGCCGACGCACAGGCTGGGATCGCTGCTGCCGAACGGCCGCTGATCGCGCGCACCGGCGAGCGCCCGCCTGAGCGCGTTCCGGTCATTCTGGAATCGCCCGGCGCCGGCGATTTCCATCTCATCGATATGGGCAATGGCCTGAAGCTCGAGCAATACGGCCCCTACCGGATCGTCCGCCCCGAGGCCCAGGCGCTCTGGCCGCCGACGCTTCCGGCCTCCGTCTGGGACAACGCCGACGCCATCTTCACCGGCGACACCGAAGAAGACGGCATGGGCCGCTGGCGCTTTCCGCGCGCAGCACTTGGCGAAACCTGGCCGCTGCAGCTGCTGGATATCGATTTCCACGGCCGCTTCACATCCTTCCGCCATGTCGGCGTCTTCCCGGAGCAGATCGTTCACTGGGAGTGGATGAAGCAGCAGATCGAGGCCTCAAAGCGGCCGCTGAAAGTGCTGAACCTGTTCGGCTACACCGGCGTTGCCTCGCTGGTCGCAGCCCGTGCCGGTGCCGAGGTCACCCATGTCGACGCCTCGAAGAAGGCGATCGGGTGGGGCCGCGAGAACCAGGCGCTCGGCCATATGGAAAAGCTGCCGATCCGCTGGATCTGCGAGGATGCGATGAAGTTCATCCTGCGCGAGGAACGGCGCGGCAACACCTACGACATCATCCTGACCGACCCGCCGAAATTCGGTCGTGGTCCGAACGGCGAAGTCTGGCACCTGTTCGAGCACCTGCCGCTGATGCTCGATATCTGCCGCCAGATCCTGTCGCCCCAGGCGCTCGGCCTGGTGCTGACAGCCTATTCGATCCGCGCCAGCTTCTATTCGATCCATGAGCTGATGCGCGAAACCATGCGCGGCGCGCCCGGTGTCGTGGAATCCGGCGAATTGGTCATCCGCGAGACCGGCCTCGACGGCAAGCAGCCGGGCAGGGCGCTCTCCACCTCTCTCTTTTCCCGCTGGGTGCCGCAATGAACGACGATTTTCGCGACAACGGCCCGCGCCGGGTCGGGCAGGTGAAGGAAGTCACCTCGCTGGCCAACCCCATCATCAAGGACATCAAGGCTCTCACCGACAAGAAGGCGCGCCAGGAAACCGGCACGTTCCTCGCGGAAGGCCTGAAGCTGGTGATCGACGCCATCGAGCTCGGCTGGACCATCCGCACCCTCGTCTATGCCAAGGCCGCCAAGGGCAAGCCGCTGGTCGAGCAGATGGCGGCGCGCACGGTGGCATCAGGCGGTCTGGTGCTCGAGGTCAACGAGAAGGTGCTGTCCAGCATCACCCGGCGCGACAATCCTCAGATGGTCGTCGGCATCTTCGACCAGCGCTGGAAGGCGCTGAAGGACATCCGGCCGAAGCCGGGCGAGACCTATGTGGCGCTCGACCGCGTCCGCGACCCTGGCAATCTCGGCACCATCATCCGCACCGCCGATGCAGCCGGCGCCTCAGGCGTCATCATGGTCGGCGAGACCACCGATCCGTTCTCGCTGGAAACCGTCCGCGCCACCATGGGCTCGGTGTTCGCCGTGCCGGTCACCCACGCATCGGTCGATGAATTCCTGGCCTGGAAGAAGAATGCCGGCGTGTCTGTCGTTGCCACTCATCTCGCTGGTGCCGTCGACTACCGCACCATCGACTACAAGAAGAAGCCGGTCGTGCTGCTGATGGGCAACGAGCAATCCGGCCTGCCGGAAGCGCTCGCCAGTCAGGCGGATGCGTTGGCCCGGATCCCGCAACAAGGGCGTGCCGATTCTCTCAACCTTGCAGTGGCAACGGCGGTGATGCTGTTCGAAGCCCGCCGCCATCTCCTGACGCTCAGTGAGGCCCGATGACCGAAGTGACCCCCACCGTGCCGGCCAAAGCCGCCTTGTTCTCCCGGCCGCTGCCCATCCTGATTTTCATCGTCATCGCCGTCATTCTCGACCAGGCGATCAAGATCGCCGTCGATCACTACCTGCCGCTGCAGCAGGCGGTCCATGTCGTGCCGATGCTCGCCTTGTATCGGACCTACAATCTCGGCGTAGCCTTCTCCATGCTGTCGGGCCTGGATGGCTGGCTGATCGTCGGCATGCGGCTCATCATCGTCGTCTTCGTGCTTTATCTCTGGCGCCACGCCGCCAAGGATCGCTGGCTCGCCCATCTCGGCTTTGCGCTGATCATCTCGGGCGCGATCGGCAATCTCGTTGATCGCTTTCTCTACGGACACGTCATCGATTACGTCCTGTTCTATACGGAGACCTGGTCCTTCGCCGTCTTCAACCTCGCCGACAGCTTCATCACGGTGGGCGCCGGTGCGGTCATCCTGGACGAGCTCCTGCTGCCGAAAAAGCCGAAAGCTTAAAATTTGAAGTGTTTCGGGAAGGCATTCGGAACAGCGCCCATGTTATCCCGACATCATGGACACACCGGCAAATCTGCAGGAACGGCTAGCTTCGGCCTTCGGGCAAACCCCGAACGGGCAGACGGATAAGTCTGCCGATCCGCTCGCTGTTGCGCGGCCGCCTGCCTCCAGGCTTTCCGTTTCACCCGGCCAGGTCTGGCTTGGCGGCGGGGGCGTTGTCGCCTGCGGACTGCTGCTCTCAGCCGGCTACGTGGCCGGTCCGTGGGCCCTCGTTTCTGTCTTCGGCATCGTTGCGACGGCAACCGCCACTGCTGTTGCCATTGGCCACTGGCGGACGAGGGGCTCTTCGGCGTTGGCGGACGTATCGAGCCTGGCGGACGCAGGCGCGGCGGATCTGCCCGATCTTTCGAATAGTCATTATACGCTCCTGCCCCTCGTTCACGACGCGCTGGGTGATATCGCCGTCACCCGTAGTCTCGATCGACGCATCCTGCGCGCCAATGCCACCTTTCGGGCCCTGACCGGCAAGGCGCGTCCCGAGGGCATGACCTGTGAGGAAATCGGCTTGGCCTTTCGCCCGGCCGAGCGCCCGCATCATTACGATGTCGAAATCGCCACGCCCCTTGGCCAGCGCATCTTTTCCTGGCGCGACGTCGTCATCCGGGATCCGGCCTCCGGGCGGCTGCGCATGGAGAGCATCGCGCGCGACATCACCGATCAGCGTCTCGCTACCCGGAATCGCGAGGAAGCCCGCCTCAAGGCGGAGCACGAAAGCGCCGCCAAGTCACAATTGCTCGCTACCGTCAGCCATGAAATCCGCACGCCGTTATCCGGCATCATGGGCATGAGCAAACTGATCGGCCAGACGGCGCTGACCTGCGAGCAGACGAGCTATCTGGATGGCATTCGCCAGTCCGGCCAGGCGCTGGTTCAGCTGGTCGAGGACCTTCTCGACTTCTCGACACTGGAAAGCGGCCGCTTCCAGATCCATCCCCGCGCCGAATCACTGCGCCATCTGATCGAGAGTGTGGTCGAGATGCTCGCCCATCGGGCTCATGAAAAGGGCATCGAAATCGGCGCCACCGTTCATTGCGACATTCCCGAGCTGATGAGCTTCGACCCGGCACGGCTGCGCCAGGTGCTGTTCAACGTCATCGGCAATGCCGTCAAATTTACCCAGTCGGGCGGTGTGCTGGTGCGCGCTGTCCATGATGGTGGAGACCTTATCATTACAGTGCATGACAGTGGCCCGGGCATGACGCCCGAAGAGCAATCCCGCGTTTTCGGTGCTTTCGAGCAGGCCGGCGGCGATCTTGAAAAGAGCGGAGGCACCGGCCTGGGACTGACCATCTCCGCCCGCATCGTCGAAGGCTTCGGCGGAACGATGACGGTCGTCAGCGAGAAGGGCATCGGCAGCCAGTTCATCGTTCGCTTCCCTGTCGAACTGACGCCGGAACTGCGCAACAGGAACCACCGCGCCACTATGCTCAAATCCTCTCGCGTGCTGCTGCTTGCGCCTGACGGCCCGGTGGCGACGGCCACGGCGGAAACCATCCGCATGCTCGGCGGCAGCTGCCGACGGATCGAGGCAGGCGATGTTGGCAGCTTCACCATCGATTCGCTGATGGAAGCGGAAGGCGTCCCAACCGACGTGATCGTCGACAACCGCATGGCGCCGCAGTTTCTCGCCCAATTCGACGCCCTGCTTGGCGCTCTTGCGCCTGGGGTGCGCCGTATCTTCCTGGTCACGCCCGAACAGCGCAATGTCCCTGAGTTCGACATGTTCGACGCCTGGCTGATTCGGCCGCTGCGCGAGCAGTCGCTGATCGACGTGCTGCGCGGCCGCATGCGCGGGATGGAGCGACGCGATGCGATCAACGACAACCAGCCGGGCTTCATGGCCTTGCCGGAGCTGCCACAGGGAACCGGCCTCAGCGTGCTCTTGGCCGAGGACGATCCTGTCAATGCCATGCTGGTACGGGCCGTGCTGACCAAGGCGGGCCATGCCGTGGATCTCGTCGAGGATGTGGAAAGCCTGCTTGATCGTGCCTGGCATGCGGGCGGCACCCGTCCGGACATCATCGTCACCGATCTCTCGATGCCGGGAGGGGATGGCATCGAGATGCTCGGCAGGCTGAGGGCCCATGAGCGCCGACAGGGACTGCCACCGGTCCCAGTCATCGTGCTGACCGCGGATAGTCGCGATGACACCCGTCGAAGCGCCCTGCTGAACGGTGCGAGCATCGTCCTTGCCAAGCCCGCAGACCCCCGGCGCCTGATTCGCGAGGTCGAGACGCTGGCGGCGATGACGGTCGACTTTGCCCGACAATCCTAAAGCCTGCGATTAGCGCGTCTCCGACTGCGACGTCACCTTGCTTTTGGCGTCGCAGCATGTCACTTTCTTGTCGCAAGAATTTGCTTTATGGCGATGAAATCACCCACGGTCGGGAACGCGCCATGTCCATCGAAATGTTAAATCGCGAAGTTCAGGGCGACACTGTACAAAATATCAAAAAAACGAGCACTCCTTTGAACGGAGACGTGTTCGGCCGAATCGGTAACCTGGAAACGCGCCTTGCCCGGAACGAGCGCGAAATTGATGCTGCCCAGGCAGTGCGCTATCGCGTATTTGTCGAGGAGATGCATGCGCAACTGCCGGCAGAGGCAATGCGCATGAAGCGCGATGTCGACAGCTGGGACGCCATCTGCGATCACCTCCTGGTGCTCGACAATTCGATCGAGGGCGACACCGAAGACCAGATCGTCGGAACATACCGCCTGCTGCGCCAGGAAGTGGCAATGGCCCATGGCAGTTTTTACTCGGCTTCGGAATTTGCGACCGACGCCCTGATCGCCCGGCACCCCGACAAGCAGTTCATGGAGCTCGGCCGCTCCTGCGTGCTTCCCGCCTATCGCACCAAGCGCATCGTCGAACTGCTGTGGCAGGGCAACTGGGCCTATGCCCTCAAGCATGGCATGGGCGCGATGTTCGGATGTGCGTCCTTCCCGGGCACGCGGCCGGAAGAACATGCGCTCGCTTTGTCGTTTCTGTATCACAACGTCCGTGCGCAGGGCGAATGGGCGGCTGAAGCCTTGCCTTCGCTCGCCCGCACCATGGATTTGATGCCCGCCGAAGCGATCAATTCGCGCAAGGCACTGATGGCGATGCCGCCGCTGATCAAAGGATACCTGCGCCTCGGCGCCATGGTGGGCGCACAGGCGGTGGTCGACCATGCTTTCAACACCACGGACGTGTTGATCGTTCTGCCCATCGCCAGCATCTCCGACCGCTACGTGAACCACTACGGCGCCCAGGCCGACCGCTTCCTGAGCTGATCGGCAGCGGGGCAAGCAGACGGTCCCGTTCCGCGACCAGCTATGGCGTGAACGCCACCGCGGGCCTATGGCCCGCCGCACATATGCTGCGAATCGCCCAAATTCCAGCTGGCCTTCGTTCTTAGATTGGTGATCAGGTAGGATTTGCCGCGGTCGTCACCGGCAGGACAATTGTGCGGGATGGAGATCAGGCACATCAGGACCTTGTCTTTCAGTCGCGAGTGGATCAGGGCCTCCTCGCGCTCGTAGGAGACCGACAGCCCGCCGTTGGCAAAGGCGATCTCCGTGCCGCTGTCGAAAGTGTCGACGCGCGGCGAAATATCCGTCACGGTCGTCGTCACGCAATGGCCGATCGTCTGCGGCAGCGCACCACTCTCCGGCGCTTCTCCTTCGGCGACCATTGGGGCGGTGATCCGGCCGAGCGGCATGTCGTCTGCCCCGTGATTGCGGTAGTCCGAAAGAATGCCGACGTAATTCCCAAGGATGCAGCCGCGTTTGGCGCCGCAGGCGTGGCGGTTGGCAATAAAGTCGCGGGCATATTGGGTCATGTCTTCATCCGGCGTCGCCTGCTTCGCTTGGGCGTAGGCCTTGGGCAGCAGGTCGTCGAGGCGGGACAGCTGCGGATCGCGGCAGACAGCATGCTCGTCCGCCGTCACAGCCCTAGCGCAATCGAAGCTGGCAGCCTGCGCACCGGCTGCACCGAACAAGCTTATGGATATCGCCGCGACTAGCCAAAACAGTTTCATGCGCAAATTCCTAGACAGGCCTCAGGCTGAGCGTGTCACGCACGTGTGTCCAACGCAAGCCGCACGCCGGCGGTTGCTATGGGGCGACCGGTGCCGGTGCGGCACCGGCATCTTGTCCTCGTGCGGACGAACGCTAATCTCTCCAGTGTCGGCACTCTTATCCGGCTGAAATGGGGGCAAGCATCATGAAAACCATCGTCGCCGGCGTTCTGGATATTGGCTATCATGAAAGCGGTCGGGTGGACGGTACGCCGGTCATCCTGCTGCACGGATTTCCCTATGATGCCCATGCCTATGACCGCGTCGCCGAGCGGCTGGCGGCGGCCGGCAAGCGTTGCATCGTACCCTTCCTGCGAGGCTATGGCCCGACCCGTTTCCTCGATCCCGACACCCCGCGCTCCGGCGAGCAGGCTGCCCTCGGCGCCGACCTGCTGGCGATGTTGGATGCGCTGTCGATCCCGTCAGCCGTTCTCGCCGGCTACGACTGGGGCGGCCGGGCCGCCTGCGTCGTCGCAGCCCTGTGGCCGGAAAGGGTGCGCGGGCTGGTCAGCGGCGGCGCGGGCTATAACATCCAGCATATCGCGCAGGCCGGTCAGCCGGCCGATCCGGAGACCGAGCATCGGTTCTGGTACCAGTATTACCTTCATGGCGCGCGCGGCGCAGCTGGCCTTGCGGCCGACCGCCGCGCTTTCTGCCAGCTGCTCTGGCGCCTGTGGTCGCCGAGCTGGTCCTTTGACGCGGAGACCTTCGAGCGCAGCGCCGCTGCCTTCGACAACCCGGATTTCGTCGCCACCGTCGTCCACTCATACCGCCACCGCTTCGGCCTCGTCCCAGGCGATCCGGCCTATGCCGAGATCGAGCGCCGGCTTGCCCTCCAGCCCGATATCGTCGCGCCGACCATCGTTCTGCAGGGCGCCGACGACGGCGTCGACCCGCCGGGCGAGACCGATGCCGCGGCGTCGCACTTCAGCGGCCCCTATGAGTGCCGTATCCTCCCCGGCGCCGGTCACAACCTGCCGCAGGAGATGCCGGACGAATTCGCGGATGCCGTGCTTGCTGTGAGCTAGTCGCGCTGCCGTCCCGCCGGTGAGCGGGAGCAGCCGGTGGTCCGACGGCGCGGACGAGGCACCGCCTGAACACAAACCTCCTGTGGGCGATAGGCGTCGCCCGCCCGATTGCGGTTGTCTTGACGGCGCCCCGGCGGATAGGGTGGCGGCTTGTTTTGGGACAGATAAAACAGTGAACGAACGCATCGCCACAAGGATCGAGCCTTTCTCGGCCATCGAGCTTGCCACCGAGGAAAGCCGGGCCTCGGCAACCCCGATGATGGAGCAATTCATCGAGATCAAGGCGAACAACCCGGATTCGCTGCTTTTCTACCGGATGGGTGATTTCTACGAGCTGTTCTTCGAGGATGCCGTCGAGGCGTCGCGGGCACTCGGCATCACGCTGACCAGGCGCGGCCAGCACATGGGCCAGGACATCCCGATGTGCGGCGTGCCGGTGCATGCTTCCGACGATTACCTGCAGAAGCTGATTTCGCTCGGCTTCCGCGTGGCCGTCTGCGAGCAGATCGAGGATCCGGCGGAGGCGAAAAAGCGCGGCGGCAAGTCTGTCGTCAAGCGGGACGTGGTCCGACTGGTGACGCCCGGCACGATCACCGAGGAAAAGCTGCTCTCGCCCTCGGAATCCAACTACCTGATGGCGCTCACCCGCATCCGCGGTGGCAGTGAGCCGCAGCTGGCGCTCGCCTGGATCGATATTTCCACCGGCATCTTCCGGCTGGCCGAGACCGACCAATCGCGCCTGCTCTCCGACATCATCCGTATCGAGCCGCGCGAACTGATCCTGCCCGATACCATGTTCCATGATCCGGAGCTGAAGCCGGTGTTCGACGTTCTCGGACGCGTCGCCGTGCCGCAGCCGGCCGTGCTGTTCGACAGCGCCAGCGCCGAAGGGCGCATTACCCGCTATTTCGGCGTCGCCACGCTCGATGGCTTCGGCAGCTTCACCCGCGCCGAACTTGCCGCCGCTGCTGCCGCCGTCGCCTATGTCGAAAAGACCCAGCTTGCCGAGCGCCCGCCGCTCGGTCGGCCAGAGCGCGAGAGCGGCGCCTCGACGCTGTTCATCGATCCCGCCACCCGCGCCAATCTGGAGCTGGTGCGCACGCAGTCCGGCGATCGCAACGGCACGCTGCTGAAGGCCGTCGATCGTACAGTGACCGGCGGTGGCGCACGGCTCCTGGCCGAACGGCTGATGTCGCCGTTGACCGACCCCATAAGGATCAATGCCCGGCTCGATTCCATCGGCTTCCTGCTTGAAGAGCCATCGCTGTGCGCCGATCTCCGGGCAGCCCTGAAGCACGTCCCGGACATGCCGCGCGCCCTGTCGCGACTGGCGCTCGATCGCGGCGGGCCGCGTGATCTCTTTGCCATTGCTCAAGGGCTGCGGGCCGCCCTTGATATTGCTGGGATGCTGGGTGGCGCCATGCTTCCGAGCGAGCTCGACGACGCGCTGGCCGGATTGAAGACATTGCCGGCCGAGCTGGAAGCGCAGCTGACCGCCATGCTCGCCGACGAATTGCCGCTGTTGAAGCGAGACGGCGGTTTCCTTCGGCCTGGCGCCGATGCCGAACTTGATGCGGTGCGGGCCCTGCGCGATCAGTCGCGGCGCGTCATCGCCGGGTTGCAGCTGCAATATGCCGAGGAAACCGGCATCAAGTCGCTAAAGATCAAGCATAACAACGTGCTTGGCTATTTCATCGAGGTCACGGCCGGTAGCGCAGGCCCGATGACGGACACGCCTGAAGCCAAGGGGCGCTTCATCCATCGCCAGTCGATGGCCAATGCCATGCGCTTCACCACACCGGAGCTCGCCGATCTCGAGAGCCGTATTGCCAATGCCGGCGGCCAGGCGCTGGCGATCGAGCTCAAGGCCTTCGAGGACATGGTGACGGCGGTGGTCCGCAGGGCGGAGGCAATCAAGGCCGGCGCCCGCGCGCTTTCCGTCATCGACGTCGCAGCTGGTCTGGCGCTCCTGGCAGAGGAGCAGGCCTATTGCCGACCTGCAGTCGACGATTCGAAAATGTTTGCGATCGGTGGCGGCCGTCATCCCGTGGTCGAGCAGGCTCTGCGCCGCCAGTCGGCCGGCCCGTTCGTTGCCAACAACTGCGATCTGTCGCCTGGCGAAGGCGGTCGCGACGGCGCCATCTGGCTGCTGACGGGTCCGAACATGGGCGGTAAATCGACCTTTCTGCGCCAGAACGCGCTGATCGCCATCCTCGCGCAGATGGGTTCTTTCGTACCGGCGACCTCGGCGCATATCGGCATCGTCGACCGGCTGTTTTCCCGCGTCGGGGCTTCCGACGATCTTGCCCGGGGTCGGTCGACCTTCATGGTAGAGATGGTCGAGACGGCGGCCATCCTCAACCAGGCAAGTGACCGCTCGCTGGTCATCCTCGACGAGATCGGCCGCGGCACCGCCACCTTTGATGGTCTGTCGATCGCCTGGGCGGCGGTCGAGCACCTGCATGAGGTCAATCGTTGCCGTGGCCTGTTCGCGACCCACTTCCATGAACTCACCGCACTATCCGAAAAGCTCGCGCGGCTCGGCAATGCCACGATGCGAGTGAGGGAGTGGGATGGAGAGGTCATTTTCCTGCACGAGGTCGGACCCGGTGCTGCCGATCGGTCCTATGGAATCCAGGTGGCGCGCCTGGCCGGACTTCCGGCATCCGTCGTTGCCCGCGCCCGCGATGTGCTGACCCGGCTGGAGGATGCCGATCGGAAAAACCCCGCAAGCTCCTTGATCGACGACCTGCCGCTGTTCCAGGTAGCGGTCCGCCGCGACGAGGCAGCGCGCGCGCGTGGAACGTCCAAGGTGGAAGAGGCGTTGAAGGCCATCGACCTTGATGACTTGACGCCACGCGCCGCCCTTGACGCGCTCTACGATTTGAAGAAGAAGCTCAGTGAGGCCGGCTGACGTCGGAAACAGGATCGTGCCATGCATATCGAAAACTTGCTGACCGAAGTGCGGAAACTCTCTGATCGCTTCGCCATACCGGAAGCCCGGCCGAAGCCGGAGGCGCCGGTCGAATGGCATTCCGCGCGCGGCCTGCTTGACATCGTGCTCGCCTGCGGCCGCATCTCGGATATCTCGACCCGCATCGCGACGGCTGGCTATTGGGAGTGCGATCGCGACCTGTTGGCCAAGATCGGTGCCCAGTCTCGCCAGATCCTCTATCATATCAATGACATGAAGGCGATCGAGGCTAAGAATATCGCCGAGGGCCGTTGCGAGCCCTGAGCGGATCTTAGCTGCCCGGGCACCAATACGTGGGGGCTGTCTGAACCTTCGCCAAATATAAAGACTCTGGTTTTTATGATGCCTGTCAATTGCGGGGCAAAAGGGCTATAGCGCATGGCGATGAAAAGTGAGGCCCTCGAGCAGCGAGTGGCCGACAGCGGACAGGACATCACGCGGCGCGGCATGGTGAGCATCGATTATCCCGACATCCTGGACGTGGCGGCCCTGCGCGCCGAATGCGAAGCGGTCATTTCCAAGCACACCGGGACCCGCAGCGAACTGCGCAATGCCCTCCTGCCACCGTTGAAAAAGGCAAGCCAGGAGGCGCGCGAGCGCTGCAGGCTGCGGCTTTTCGCCCGTGGCAGCGGGCTTGATTGCGCCCATCGGATTTCCTGGCTGCAAGACCAGCTGATAACTGTCCTATATGACGTCGCCGTAACCCAGGTCTATCCAGGCCAGAAGGACAGGTTCGCCGTCACTGCCGTCGGCGGCTATGGCCGCGATACCCTGGCGCCGGGCTCCGACATCGATCTGCTCTTCCTCTTCGCGCCCAAGCCGGAGGACGACACCCACAAGGCCGTCGAGTTCATGCTCTATGTCCTCTGGGACATGGGGTTCAAGGTCGGCCATGCCACCCGCACCATCGAAGAGTGCATTCGGCTTTCCAAATCCGACATGACGATCCGCACCGCCATCCTCGAGATGCGCTTCATTTGTGGCAGCCCGCAGCTGGCGATCGAGCTTGAAAACCGTTTTGACAGGGAAATCGTGGTTGGTACGGGCCCTGAGTTCGTGGCCGCCAAATTGGCCGAGCGTGACGAACGCCATCGCAAGGCCGGCGATACCCGTTACCTTGTCGAGCCGAACGTCAAGGAAGGAAAGGGTGGCCTGCGCGACCTGCACACGCTGTTCTGGATCTCCAAATACTACTACCACGTCCGCGACACCATCGAGCTGGTCAAGCTCGGCGTCCTGTCGAAGAGCGAGTACCGGCTGTTTGAGAAGGCCGACGATTTTCTCTGGGCGGTCCGCTGCCACATGCACTTCCTGACCAACAAGGCCGAGGAACGGTTGTCCTTCGACATCCAGCGCGACATCGCCGAGGCGCTCGGTTACCACGCGCGCCCGGGTCTCTCCGCGGTCGAACGGTTCATGAAGCATTACTTCCTGGTGACCAAGGATGTTGGCGACCTCACGCGGATTCTTTGCGCCGCGCTCGAGGATGAGCAGGCCAAGGCGACGCCGGGGCTATCGGGCGTGCTTAGCCGCTTTACGCATCGGACGCGCAAGATTGCCGGCTCGCTTGAATTTGTCGAGGATCGCGGCCGTATTGCGCTCGCCAACCCGGATGTCTTCAAGCGCGATCCGGTCAGCCTGATCCGCCTCTTCCATGTCGCCGACATCAACAATCTCGAATTCCACCCCGACGCACTGAAGCGGGTGACCCGTTCGCTGTCGTTGATCGACAATCGCTTGCGTGAGGACGAGGAGGCCAATCGGCTGTTCCTGTCGATCCTGACGTCCCGCCGCGATCCGGCACTGATTCTGCGTCGGATGAACGAGGCCGGCGTGCTCGGCCGGTTCATCCCCGAGTTCGGCAAGATCGTCGCGATGATGCAGTTCAGCATGTATCATCACTATACGGTCGACGAACACTTGATCCGCGCCGTTGCCATCCTGTCGGAGATCGACAAGGGCAAGGCCGAGGAAATCCATCCGCTGGTCAACAAGCTGATGCCGCATGTCGAGGACCGCGAGGCGCTTTACGTCGCCGTGCTTCTCCACGACGTCGCAAAGGGCCGGCTTGAAGACCACTCGATTGCCGGCGCCAAGGTGGCGCGCAAGCTGGCACCCCGGTTCGGCCTGTCGCCGAAGCAGACAGAGTTGGTCGTCTGGCTGATCGAGGAGCACCTGACGATGTCGATGGTCGCCCAGACGCGCGACCTCAACGACCGCAAGACGATCATCGATTTTGCCGACCGGGTACAGTCTCTCGAACGGCTGAAGATGCTGGTCATCCTCACCGTCTGCGATATCCGCGCCGTCGGTCCCGGCGTCTGGAACGGCTGGAAAGGCCAGCTGTTGCGCACGCTCTATTACGAGACCGAGCTGCTGCTGGCCGGCGGCTTTTCGGAAGTGTCGCGCAACGAGCGCGCCAAATACGCCGCCGAAGCCCTGTTTGCAGCCCTTTCCGACTGGAGCGAAAGCGAGCGCGAGGCTTACGTCAAGCTGCATTACCAGCCCTACCTGCTGTCGGTATCGCTGGAGGATCAGCTCCGCCACACCCGCTTCATCCGCCAGACCGACGAGGCCGGCCAGGTGCTGTCGACCATGGTGCGGACCGACAGCTTTCACGCCATCACCGAAATCACCGTGCTGTCGCCGGACCATCCGCGCCTGCTCGCCGTCATCGCCGGTGCCTGCGCGGCGTCAGGCGCCAATATCGTCAACGCCCAGATCTTCACCACGGCAGATGGCCGGGCACTGGATACCATCCATGTCAGCCGCGAGTTTGCCGATGACGCCGACGAATTGCGCCGCGCCGCAACCATCGGGAAGATGATCGAGGATGTCCTCTCTGGTCGCAAGCTGCTGCCGGAAGTGATCGCCAACCGCACCAAGCTCAAGCGCAAGAGCAAGGCCTTTGTCGTGGTGCCCTCGGCGACGATCTCCAACTCATTGTCCAACAAGTTCACCGTTGTCGAAGTCGAGGGCCTCGATCGCACCGGCCTGTTGTCGGAAGTCACCGCTGTACTCTCCGACCTGTCGCTCGACATTCACTCGGCCCGCATCACCACCTTCGGTGAGAAGGTCATCGATACCTTCTATGTCACCGATCTGGTCGGCCAGAAGATTTCCAACGAGAACAAGCGCGGCAATATCATCGCACGCTTGCGGGCTGTCATGGCCGGCGAGGAGGACGAACTGCGCCAGCGCATGCCTTCGGGCATCATCGCTCCCTCGGAGACAATCGAAAAGGCGCGGTAACCGATGCTGTCGAATGCACGTATGAAGCCCGCCAAGCCGGCAACAGCCGGCTCACGCCTCTCGCGTGCTTCCTCTTATTCCTGTCTAAGGCTTGGGAACGAGAGCGCGGCAACGAGACAGTGCCCCGCAAACCATTGACGCCCACTGACACGATGGAAACGTAAACGCATGAGCCTCGTTCGCAAATTCGCCACCGTCGGCGGCGCAACGTTGGGAAGCCGTATCTTCGGCTTTGCCCGTGAGACCTTGATGGCGGCGGCGCTTGGAACAGGACCGATGGCGGACGTGTTCTATGCGGCCTTTCGTTTCCCGAACCTGTTTCGCCGGCTGTTTGCCGAAGGCGCCTTTAACGCCGCCTTCGTGCCGTTGTTTGCCAAGGAGATCGAGGCGAACGGCATAGACGGCGCGAAGCGCTTCTCCGAAGAGGTCTTCGGCGTCCTGTTCTCCGTACTGTTCCTCATCACTGTCGTGATGGAACTGTGCATGCCGCTGCTGGTGCGCTTCATCATTGCGCCGGGCTTCGCCGACGATCCGGAAAAGATGTCGATCACCATCCGCATGGCGGCGGTGATGTTTCCCTATCTGATGTGCATGTCGCTGACGGCGATGATGAGCGGCATGCTCAATTCGCTGCATCATTTCTTCGCCGCCGCCATCGCGCCCGTCTTCCTCAACGTGGTGATGATCGGCGCGCTGCTCTACGCGCTATACGTCGGCTCGCCGCCGCTCGACACCGCCTGGTACATGTCCTGGGGCGTGCTGGTGGCCGGCATCCTGCAGTTGGCCGTGGTCTACTTCGGCGTGCTGCATGCCGGCATCTCGATCGGCATCCGCTTTCCGCGCATCACGCCGAATGTCAAGCGCCTGCTGATCCTCGCCGTTCCGGCCGCCATCACCGGCGGCATCACCCAGATCAACCAGATGATCGGCCAGGCCATCGCCTCCTCGCGCGAGGGTGCCATCGCCGCCCTGCAATATGCCGACCGTATCTACCAGTTGCCGCTCGGCGTCGTCGGCGTTGCCGTCGGTGTGGTGCTGCTGCCGGAGCTGGCCCGCTCGCTGAAAAGCGGTAACTTGCGCGAGGCCGGCAATCTGCAGAACCGCTCGATCGAATTCGTGCTGTTCATGACCATCCCAGCCGCCTTCGCGCTGTGGATCCTGTCGGATGAAATCATCCGCCTGCTCTACGAGCGCGGTGCCTTCCACGCTCAGAACACCGCCGTCGTCGGCGCCATCCTGGCAATCTACGGCATCGGCCTGCCGGCTTTCGTGATGATCAAGGCGCTGCAGCCGGGCTTTTACGCGCGCGAGGACACCAGGACGCCGATGCGCTTTTCGGCCGTCGCCGTCGCCGTCAATTGCGCCACGGCCCTGACGCTGTTTCCCTACATGGGCGCGCCGGGGATCGCAGTGGCTGAGGCAACGGCCGGCTGGATCAGCACGGTCCTGTTGTTCGGCACGCTGCTCTATCGCGGCCATCTGGTCTGGGAGTGGGCGCTTGCCCGCCGCGCAACCCTGCTGATCGTGTCTGCCGCAGTGATGGGCGGCGTCATCTACTATCTCAAGCATCGCTGGGCGCCGGAACTCGCCTCGGGTGCAGCGCTGACCACGAAGCTCGGCACGCTGGGCCTGCTGATCGCCATCTCGATGGTCGTCTACTTCGCCACCGCCTTCCTGATCGGCGGCGCCAACCTCGGCATGATCCGCCGCAATCTCAACCGCAAGCCCAAGGCGACGACGCCTAGCCCGGACCAGCCGAAGCCCGAGTGACCGATCGCGAAGCAATGCCTGTGCGGAGGGCGGCGAGACGCCCTCCGCTAGCCCATCGGCAGCCGTAGAGCTAGGCGACGTTCTGGAGTTGCGCCTCGCCGTCGTGCAGGAAGCAGGCTTTGCTGAATATGCCGAGGTCGACCAGATTCGGCAGCCGGATGTCTCTTATGTCGGGCAAACGCCTGTCCTCGTGATCGAACGCTCGATCGATCTGCGATATGAAGCCGAGCACCACACCCGTCCTGTCGGCAAAGGCTTTGAGCACGGTGAGCTGTTCGGCAAGGGCGGGCTTGCTTCTCTGCTGGTCGAGCAGTTGCAGATAGTCGATCACGGCAAGGGTGCCGCGCTTCATCCCGGTAAGATGATGGACAACATAATCCGCGCAGATCTCGTCGGACGTGACGACGTCGATCGTATCGCTGACACGAGGCGTTCCTTCATCGAGGGATTGGATCTGCTTGCGGGCCTGGGCGTCGGTCAGCTCCAGTGTGAAAAAGACCGCCTGTCGCCCGACCCTGACGGCATCGAGCAAAAGCTGGATCCCAAGGGTGGTCTTGCCGTGTCCGCGTCGGCTGGCAAGCAGAAGGAGATCGCCGTCGTCCAGCCGCGACAGGATCGTTTTCGACAGCGATCCCGCCGCCATATGCGATGACAGGGCGCTCCATCGGGCAAACCCCTCTTCGCGGGCTATCTGATCCAGTGCATCATGCAGCGGAAGCTTGGTGTCCCGTGCCATCAGCTTGGCGCGGCGTTTCAATTGGAAAATGGGCGCAGAAAGTTTCATCGAAGGCCTCCATAGCGAGCTGAAACGCAACCCCTCCTCATGCGGTGCCCGAACGGATGGTTCGACGATTTTGATGTCACCCTGCACGTGCGGTACTTCCCCGAAAGGAGGGGGGAGGCGTGGGTCGAGCCTTGCATGCAGGCTAGACAGGGCTTTGATTCGTGGCAAGCGCCGATCGCCGCACCAGATGCAATTGCCGGCAAGGCTGCGCCGCGACAGATCCAGTTCAACCTGTCTGGAGCTAAGTTTGGGAGGACGTCCGCGTCTCCTCGAAGGCCTGCCGGGCCAGGGGGCTGAGATAGGGCCGAAACAGGGCGGAAACCTGGTTGATGCCCCAGGCGAGATGGTCCTCGTTGAGCTCGGGCACCCGTTGCTGCAGGTTCAAATAGACCGCCCAGTAGGTGGCGACGATCCACACATTGGCGAGCAGGGGTTGGCGATCCTCGGAAGGCACGCTGATCAGTTCTTCGCTCTCCATGCGGCCGAGAATTTCTTCCAGCGCGTACCCCATCAATCGGCTCACGGTCTGGATCTTATCGGCAAGCGAGGGGGCGACCGCGAGGAGGTCGATGAGATCGCGGAACAGGAAGCGATAGTCCCAGACGAGCGAAAACCACTGGCGCAAAAATCCGGCATAGCGCGCGGGGTCGTCCGATGGGGCCGAACTTGCCCCTGCGACAAAGGCCGCAGCCGCTCCTTCGAAGCGCGAGAACAGGCCGGATATCAAAGCTTCCTTGGTGCGGAAATGATAATAAAGATTGCCCTCGTTAATCTCGACCTTTCCGGAAATTTCCGATGTCGTGACGCGGCTAGGACCTTTTTCGTTGAAGAGCAGGAGCGTGGCGTCGATGATTCTGTCGCGGGTCGAGGGGCGGTTTTGTGCGCGCGCCTTCTTCTTCGTTTCGTCTTTCATGCTGCCCTCTTGCAATATTAAGGTATTCACCTTATTTTAATTTAAGGTGCATACCTTAGGAAGAAGTACCGGAGATTTCCGGTTGGAACAAGGAGCCAGATATGAGCGCGGCAATTGACGTCCCATCTTCCGAACGCCTTCCTTTCCTGCGGGGAAGATCGACGGCGGCTACCGTCCTTGCCATGATCAGGAACCCGCTCGAGGCCTTGCCGCCGGAAGTCTTCATCGAGCCGGTGGTCTTCACGCGCACCGCCGGCAGGACGCAGGTGTTCCTCTCCGACCCGACCCTCATTCACGAAGCGCTGGTCAAGAGCACGGATGCTCTGGGCAAGGGCGAGAACGTTCGCCGCGCCCTGGGCCCGGCCCTTGGCAAGGGCCTTTTGACCGCCGATGGCGCCCATTGGAAATGGCAGCGACAGGCGGTCGCCGGCGCATTCCGCCATGACAAGCTGATCGAATTGCAGCCGGCAATGATTGCGGCAGCCGAAGTCACGCGCGACCGTCTTTTGGCGGCCAATGGCACGGCGCTCGATATCGGCCATGAGATGATGCGGACGACCTTCGACATCATCGTCGAGACGATGATGTCGGGTGGCCACGGCATCGATGTCGGGAAGGTCGAGCAAGGCATCACCGATTATCTGAAACCAAGCGGCTGGACATTCGCGCTTGCGATGCTCAACTTGCCCGAATGGGTTCCCTTTCCTGGGCGCGGCAAGGCGCGCGAGGCTGTTGCCTTTCTTCGCTCCAGCCTCGCTCGCGTGATCGCCACCCGCCGTAAAACGCCCGATGAGCGCTTCGACCTGGTATCCATGCTCCTCTCGGCGTCCGATCCCGAAACCGGCCGGAGCATGAGCGACGACGAGATCGTCGACAACCTCATGACCTTCATCACGGCGGGGCATGAGACGACGGCGCTGGGGCTGGCCTGGACATTCCATCTTCTTGCCCGGCACCCGGAATACGAAGCGAAGGTTCTTGAAGAAATTGCTGCAGTTACGGAAGGCCAGCCGCTCCGTGCCGAGCATGTCGCAAGGCTGAACTACACGAAGCAGGTTTTTTCGGAAGCCATGCGCCTCTATCCGCCGGCGCCGATCATCACCCGCACCGCATTGCGGGAGTTCAGGCTGGGCGCCTTCACAATCCCGGCCGGCACGAACCTTCACGTTCCGATCTATGCCGTCCACCATCATGTGTCATTGTGGCCAAATCCCGAGACCTTCCAGCCCGATCGCTTTGCCCCTGATGCCGCAAAGGATCGCCACCGATACGCCTATATGCCCTTCGGCGCCGGACCTCGGGTCTGCATCGGCAATGCCTTTGCCATCATGGAGGCGGTGGCCATCCTCGCGGTCATTCTGCCCGCCATCCGGCTCGCCAATCCAAGCGCGGCGCGGCCGAAAGCCATTATGAAAGTCACGCTGCGCCCGAAGGAACGTTTGCTGATGACCGTTCAGGCGCGCGCCTAGCTTTGCAAGCGCAGATTATCCGACGGGCTGCCTTCGCTTGCGGCGCAGCGCAGGCTATACGCAAGGTTCGTAATTTAGGACGTAATGGCGGGAATGCGGCTCGCGATAATCGTTTTGCGCGGCAATGAGTGCCTCGACGCGGGATCGATGGGGGCTGCGTTCGATGCAGTATGATTGGGCCGGAATCCGCACGAAGCGTATCAGACGAATGAAGCAGGTATCGCTGACCTTCGTCAGCATGGTGTTGCTCTGCTGGGTAAAGCTCCACCTTCGGTGACCGTCTGGCTTCGGGGAGAAACTCGACTGAGCCACTGCCTCCCGCCTTCGGGTTAAGGAGTGGCTCCCGCTCGAAGCGAAATGCCGCGTCGTCGTCTGAAACAGGCACTGTTCGCTTTGGCGCACAGCCCGTGCGGTTTACTCCCATTTTCGCAAATGCCGAACTGGCCTATCTCCAAGTCTCAGCAACGAGGAGAGAGCCTATGTTCAGCCTAGATCAATCGTCCACCTTCACCCTTGGCAGCCGCAGCGTACGGCGTCTCGGCTATGGCGCCATGCAGCTTGCTGGCCCCGGAGTGTTTGGGCCGCCGAAGGATCATGACGCGGCCCTTGCGGTTCTGCGCGAGGCTGTCGCTGCCGGCGTCAACCACATTGACACCAGCGACTTCTACGGACCGCACGTCACCAACCAGCTTATCCGCGAGGCACTTCATCCCTATGGCGACGATCTCGTCATTGTCACGAAGATCGGTGCGAAGCGCGGCGAGGACGCCTCCTGGAATCCTGCCTTTTCCACCAATGAACTGACCGCCGCCGTCCACGACAACCTGCGCAATCTCGGTCTCGACGTGCTCGAGGTGGTCAACCTGCGCGTCATGTTCGATGTCCACGGTCCGGCCGAAGGCTCGATCGAGGCGCCGCTGACGGTACTGGCAGAACTGCAGCGCCAGGGCCTGGTGCGCCACGTCGGTCTCAGCAACGTCACGGCGACGCAGATTGCCGAGGGGCGAAGGATCACGGAGATCGTCTGCGTCCAGAACATGTACAATCTGGCCCATCGGCAAGACGACGGCTTGATCGACGATCTGGCCCGCGACGGCATTGCCTACGTGCCGTTCTTCCCGCTTGGCGGCTTCAGCCCACTGCAGTCTTCGACGCTCAACGACGTCGCCGCCGGGCTCGGTGCGACGCCGATGCAGGTCGTGCTGGCTTGGTTGCTGCACCGTTCGCCAAACATCCTGCTCATCCCGGGCACCTCCTCGGTTGGCCATCTCCAGGAAAACCTCGCGGCCAAGGACATCGTGCTCACGGACGACGTGCTGGCGAAGCTGGACGGCGTCTCCGCCGCGTAAACCTCAGGTACCACAAACACAACATCCTCCCTTGCCGGCGGGCAAGGGAGGATGTTGTTGGCGCAGAACTGCTCGAAGGCGCCGGGATCTCCGGCGCCTTCGATGTTGCGTTAGATGTCCCTTCTGACGGCAGCCGGGATGGCGCGCGTGCCGACCGAGCCACCGAACCACGATGCGATGGCACCGAGCAGCAGGGCGAAGAAGGCGAGGATGGCGCCGCTGGAGACAACCTTGGTGGCCGTCTGAGCCGCATCGATGGCACGCTGCTTGGCAGCTTCCGCGTTCGCTTTATAGGTTGCCTCGTACTGGGTGACCTGTGCCTTTGCCTGATCGACCGGAATGTTCTGCGCCTTGGCGATCGCATCAGCTGCGCGGTTGCGGGCGTCTTCAGCCTTCGCCTGGTCGCCGGTCAGGGCGGCCTGCACGGCGCTGACGGCAGCGGCACGCAGCGCCTCGGGATCGTTGCCACCGCTGGCATTGCGGATCTGCTTCTCGATGTCAGCCATCGGGTTGTTCGCATTCGCAGCCACCGGAGCGGCAGCAATAACCGCCGTGCCGGCAGTCTGGCCAATGCCGCCCAGCATGCTGCCGAGGCCGCTGAATGCGCCGCCGACAACAGCACCGATCGAGGTTGTCAGCAGGTAAAGGATGACGAGCGTGGTGACGGCCCAGGTGGTCAGGCCATGGTAGGAACCCGTCGACTTGCTCGGGCGACCGGACAGGCGACCGGCAACATAAGCGCCGATGAACGCTGCGATCAGGCCGGCAACTACGAACCAGATGCCGCCGCCGATCGAGAAGGAGCTTGCGGTTGGATTGTCGTATTTGGCCGGGTCGATGACAGCGGCGCCGACGCCAACGCCGAGCAGGTTGAGCAGGAACTGAACCGCAAGCGCAACGGCCACGCCGGCGAAGATCGCGCCCCAGGAAATTTTATTGAAGAAAGCCGTGTCGCTGGGGTCGATTGCGTAAGCGGGTTCGGCGCGGCGGTTGAGGCCAACGGGTTCGGTCATAGGTGAGATCCTGATGTTGGAGTGTTAGTCGAGGAAGACCCGCATCTGAAGGCGGTCATGGCCGATCACTTCGGATGCAATTCTTTTGATGGTGGAGATGCACGTGTCGTCGCCCGCCGTACCCTCGATCAAGATCAAGGGACCGGCTGCCGATACGAGCAGGTTCGAGGTATCGAAATGACACCCGGATCGGATGGCGCTCATCACCGCTGACGCGATGGAGAAGTCGCCGATCGGTCGGCAAGGCGGCTGCCAGTGGGGGAAGATTTGGAACACGCGAGGCCCTCACTGCGCGGAAGCCACTCTATAGAAAATCAGGCATCACGCGGGGCGCGATCGCCCCGCGTGGGCCGGCAATCAGAGCTTCTTGTTGAGATAGTCCGACGCGTTCTGCGCACCATCCTTGACAGCGGCCTTCGCGTCGCCGGCAGCCTGCTGGCCTTCGCCCTTGAGTTCCTGCAGCTTGCCTTCGGCCTGCAGCTTCTCGCTGCCGACCAACTTGCCAACGCCCTGCTTGATGTTGCCGATCGCTTCGTTTGCGAGACCGGATGCCTTGTCTGTGGTGCTGCTCATGAAATGCCTCATTTGGCGATGTTGATTTGCACCGCTTCAATGCAATTGCCGAATTTTAGTTCCGCGAGCAGCGTGAAAATATTAGCACAGTGAGATGTATGCCCGGACGCCTGCAAACCCAGGTTGTTCTGCGCCAGAAGGCGCGGCATCAGCCGGTCTCATACGCCCCGCAGGCAAGCGTGATCCGGCCAGACGCGGGGCACCGGTTTGGGGAAGATGCTAACCGGCGAGCCGCGCCCAACGCTCGTGGTCGCGCCATTCGCCGGCGATCTTGAGATAGTCTCTGGAAAAGCCTTCGCGGTGAAATCCGGCGCGCTGCACCAGGGACAACGAGGCGATATTGTCAGGCTGGATGTTGGCCTCCAGCCTGTGCAGACCGATTTCCGCGAAAGCATGCCTGCAGACGCTGTCTACGGCCTCTGTCATGAAACCCTTCCGCGCAAATTCGGCAACGCCGTAATAGCTCAGATACCCGCTTCGGAATGCGCCCCATACGATTTCGCTGATATTCACCACGCCGACAACCGAACCGCTGTTTCGCTCGCGCCCGACGAAACCAAGGTTCGGCCCCGTGATCGTCTTGGCGTACCACGCGTCAAAGCCATCCATATCCGTGAATGGAGCAGTCCAGGGCGCGTGAAGCGTCCGGCTCCTTTTGTTCGCTTCGATAAGCTCTTCGGCATCCGAGATCTGGACGCGCTGGATTTGGATGTTCGTCATATTCTTCTTCTTGTCGGGTATGGCAGGCAGAAAACTATGGAGGCCGGCGGCTTGCCGCCGCGCCCTTATACCGACAGGGCGTGACCCTGTTCAAGCGGCCGTCAAGGGCCTATGCCTGCACTCTCATCTTCGGCCCATTCACAGGAGCAGCCGTTGTCCGACCGGTCCATCTTTCTCGTCACCCTCGTCGTCGATGACTACGATGTCGCCAAGGCCTTCTATTGCGGCGCTCTCGGCTTTGACTGCCTGCAGGACGACGTCCAGCCGGACGGCAAGCGCTGGCTGGTGGTTCGCCCGGTGGGGGAGGCGGGGGCGGCCTTGCTGCTGGCGAGAGCCGACGGAGAGGTGCAGCAGGCGGCGGTCGGCAACCAGACCGGCGGGCGTGTCGGTTTCTTCCTCAAAACCGACGATTTCGACCGCGACCACGCCGCCATGGTAGCCAAGGGTGTGGCCTTTCTCGAGACGCCGCGGCGCGAGGTCTACGGGACGGTCGCGGTCTTCGCGGACCCCTACGGCAATCGCTGGGATCTGATCCAGCATTCCCTCTGAAATGCCGCTTGATCGGCGTCTTTTCGCCGTGCATAAGCCTCGGCGTTAGCAACATGGGCGAAAAGCCCTGGGGCCTTCCACAAGCCTATTGAGGACGACATGACCGAATTCAAGAAACTCGTATTCTCCGGCGTGCAGCCGACCGGCAACCTGCATCTCGGCAACTATCTCGGCGCCATCAAGAAGTTCGTGGCGCTGCAGGAAAACAACGATTGCATCTATTGCGTCGTCGATATGCATGCGTTGACGGCCCAGCTGGTGCACGAGGACATGCCGAGCCAGATCCGCTCGATCACCGCGGCCTTTCTCGCCGCTGGCATCGACCCGGCCAAGCATATCGTCTTCAACCAGTCGGCCGTGCCGCAGCATGCCGAACTCGCCTGGATCTTCAACTGCGTCGCCCGCATCGGCTGGATGAACCGCATGACGCAGTTCAAGGACAAGGCCGGCAAGGACCGCGAGAACGCCTCGCTCGGGCTCTATGCCTATCCGAGCCTGATGGCGGCCGACATCCTCGTCTATCGCGGCACCCACGTGCCCGTCGGCGACGACCAGAAGCAGCACCTCGAGCTTGCCCGCGACATCGCCATGAAGTTCAACATGGACTATGCCGAGCACATCCGCCGCGCCGGCACGGGGCTGGACATCGTTGTCGGCGAGCAGCCGGTGCATGCCTTCTTCCCGCTGGTCGAGCCCTTGATCGACGGCCCCGCGCCGCGCGTCATGTCGCTGAAGGACGGCACCAAGAAGATGTCGAAGTCGGATCCGTCCGATCTGTCGCGCATCAACCTGATGGACGACGAGGAAACGATCTCGAAGAAGATCCGCAAGGCGAAGACCGATCCGGACGGCCTGCCGAGCGAGATCGCCGGACTTGCCGGTCGCCCGGAAGCCGACAATCTCGTCGGCATCTATGCAGCGCTTGCCGACAAGACCAAGGCTGAGGTGCTCGCCGAATTCGGCGGCCAGCAGTTCTCGGTGTTCAAGCCGGCCCTGGTCGACGTCGCCGTCGCCACGCTGGCGCCGATCACCGGTGAAATGCGCCGGCTAATGGGCGATCCCGGCCATATCGACGCCGTTCTGCGCGATGGCGGCGCCCGCGCCCGCGCCCGCGCCGACGTGACGATGCAGCAGGTCAAGGACATCGTCGGCTTCATCTCGTAAGCTGCCACAACGTTATCTCCCCCCTCGTGGGGGAGATGTCGGCCCGGCCGACAGAGGGGGCTCTACGCACTCCGAATATCCGGCATAATCTCTCTGTAAGCTTCGAGATATACGCCCCCGCAAGGGTGGAGATCGAGCCGCGTCATCTTGCGATTTGCCCTTCCGCATGTCATGGATAGCGCATGGTATCACAGCGACTTTCACGGCTCGAAGGCCATCGCCGCAAGTTCATGGCGGTGATCGACGGCACTCCCGAATGCCAGCGTGCCGTGCACTATGCCGGCCGGCGGGCGAAGAATACCAATGGCGGCCTTTTGCTGCTTTACGTCATTCCCGATGGTGATTTCCAGCAGTGGCTGGGGGTCGAGGAAATCATGCGCGCCGAAGCCCGCGAGGAGGCCGAGGCCGTCGTCGCCAAGGCTGCCCAGCTGGTGCGCGAGACGATCGGCATCGAGCCTGAAACGGTCATCCGCGAGGGCGACGTCGCCGAGCAGCTGAACGCCTTGATCGACGAGGACCGCGACGTCGCCATCCTGGTGCTGGCCGCAGGCTCGGCCAAGGAAGGGCCGGGTCCGCTGGTATCCTCGGTTGCCGGAAGGGCCGCCGCCTTCCCGATCCCGGTCACCGTCCTGCCGGATTCGCTGACCAACGAGGAAATCGACGCGCTCTGTTAATCTGCCGGCTATGTCTGGACGATCAGGTTGCCGATTTGTTGAGTGTTGCGCTCTTGATTGGCAGGTCGAAAAGGCCTATTTTCTTTTGAAGAGTTCTAAAAGACGGGCCGGTTCCGCCGTCCGTCATGGAGATGACGATGTTCATTCAGACCGAATCCACGCCGAACCCCGCGACGCTGAAGTTCCTGCCTGGCAAGGTGGTGATGGAGAACGGCACGGCCGAGTTCCGCAGCGCCGCAGATGCCGAAGCCTCGCCGCTGGCCGCCCGCCTGTTTACGGTGCCCGGCGTCACCGGCGTCTATTTCGGCTATGATTTCATCAGCGTCTCCAAGGACGAGCAGGAATGGCAGCATCTGAAGCCGGCCATCCTCGGCTCGATCATGGAACATTTCATGTCCGGCAAGCCCGTCATGGGCACCGCGTCGGATTTGTCGGAAACGACGGATGCCGATGGCGAATTCTTCGCCGAGGGCGATGAATCCATCGTGCTGACGATCAAGGAGCTGCTGGACACCCGCGTTCGTCCGGCCGTGGCGCAGGATGGTGGCGACATCACCTTCCGCGGTTTTCGGGATGGCACGGTCTTCCTCAACATGAAGGGCTCCTGCGCCGGATGCCCGTCTTCGACGGCGACGCTGAAGCATGGCGTGCAGAACCTCCTTCGCCATTTCGTCCCCGAAGTGCTGGAAGTCGAAGCCGTCTGATCGAGGCCTTGTCGGAAATATCAGAAGATGATCGTACTGGCGCTTGATACCGCAGGCGTTGATTGCGCCGCCGCCGTCTATGACAGCGGCGGTGATCGCCTGCTTGCAGACATCACCGAAACCATCGGCAAGGGGCACGCCGAGCACCTGATCGCGCTGGTTGACCGCGTGCTCGAAAAGGCCGGCGTCACGCTCGATCAGATCGAGCGCATCGCTGTCACCGTGGGACCTGGCTCCTTCACCGGCATCCGCGTCGGTGTCGCGGCTGCCCGTGGTTTCGCCCTTGCCCTCGGCATACCGGCGGTCGGTGTCACCACGCTTGCCGTCATCGGCGCTGCCCATCGGCCGCAGGCGGCAGGTCGCCCGATCCTGGTGGCGATGGATGCCAAGCGCGGCGAAGTCTACCTGCAGACCTTCGGTGCCGACGGGTCGCCTGTCGACGAGCCGCAGGCAATGCTGATCGAGGATGCGCAGGCGCGGGCCGCTGCATTCGACGGCCAGCTGGCAGGCTCGGCCGTGCCGCTGCTGCGCGCCGAGGCGGGAACCACCCCGGTTGATACCGTTGCCAACGTCTTCCCGATCGCCGATGTCGCCCGGCTTGGCGCTGCGATGGAGGTCGGCGACAAGCCGAAGCCGCTCTACCTGCGCGGTCCCGATGCCAAGCCGCAGCTCGGCTTTGCGGTCGCGAGGCAGTAGGCGATGCTGCCATCCTTCCTGACGCGAAAGCCGGAATACGAATTGGTCGCGATGGTCTCGCGCGACTGCGCCGACGTTTCCACGCTGCACAGCGCCCGTTTTCCGAAAGCCTGGGGCACGGGCGAATTCCACAGCCTTTTGTCGCAGGATCCGGTTTTCGGCTTCGTTGCCCGCCAGACCAACGGCAAGCCGGCGCTTTGCGGCTTCGTGCTTGCCCGCCACGTCGCTGACGAAGCGGAAATCCTCACCATAGCCGTGCAGCCCAGGCTCGGTCGCGCCGGTCTCGGCTGGCGGCTGATGCAGGCGGCCATGCGCGAGGCCCACCGGCGCGGCGGCGAAAGCATGTTCCTCGAGGTCGACGCCGGTAACCTGGCGGCGGTCGGGCTTTACCGGAAGCTGGGCTTCGACACGGTCGGAGAACGCAAGGCCTATTATACGGATGCCTCCGGCGCGAAATCGACGGCGCTTGTCATGCGGCGCGATCTTCGCTAGTCCCTAGGATCGTATCCACGGGGCAGAAGAGCACATCGATGAATGATATCGCCAAATCGCTCGAGGAGCTCTGTGCCGAACGCGGCATGCGCATGACCGAGCAGCGGCGCGTCATCGCCCGGATCATCGCCGAGGCCGAGGACCATCCCGATGTCGAGGAACTGCATCGACGCTCGGTGAAAATCGATTCGAAAATCTCGATCTCGACCGTCTATCGCACGGTCAAGCTGTTCGAGGACGCCGGCATCATCACCCGCCACGATTTCCGCGACGGCCGTTCGCGCTACGAGACGGTGCCGGAAGAGCACCACGACCACCTGATCGACCTGAAGACCGGCGACGTCGTCGAGTTTCATTCGCCCGAAATCGAAGCCCTGCAGGAGCGCATCGCCCGCGAACACGGCTTCCGCCTGGTCGGCCACCGGCTGGAACTCTATGGCGTGCCGATCAAGAAGGATGAGCACTGAGTGCCTGAAGTCTGCGACAGGGCCGGACGAAGCTTATGCATTCGGAATCCGCAGCTTTGCGATGAGGGTACTATGGGGCAAGCGCGCCTCACCATCCTCCCTCATTCCTGTGCTCGTCACAGGAATCCAGCCACGGCGCGTCTGCGCCGTGAGAGGATCGACCTGAACCCCGCAGAAGCTCTCTCGCGCCCAAGGACTTGGGCGCACTGGATTCCTGTGACGAGCACAGGAATGAGGGAGGATAGGGCGTGCGGCCATGCCAAAGTTTGCAATGAGGCACGGTCAGCCATGGCGCGTCTGCGCCGTGAGAGGTCTCTCGACCCCGCAGAAACTTTCTTGCGCCCAAGGACTTGGTCGCGCTGGATTCCTGTGACAAGCACAGGAATGAGGGCGACGGTGGTAGGTGCGCACCCGAAAACACTTGATGAGGCCCGGCCTTGATCCACCGGCTTCGCCTTGCCTTCGGTCTGTTGCTGGTGGTGCTCGCCAGCCTCTTCATGCTGCCGCTGCAATGTCTCTGTCTCTATTTCGACTGGAAGCTGCGCCGCTATCTGCCGCGCGTCTGGCACCGCCTCGTCTGCTGGGTCTTCGGCCTGCACATCCGTGTGCACGGCGCACCGGACAGGCGCCGGCCGCTGATGCTGGCGTCGAACCATTCCTCCTGGCTCGATATTCTCGTGCTGTCGGCCGTGGCCGATGTGGCTTTCATTGCCAAGATCGAGGTGCGCGGCTGGCCCATCTTCGGGCATTTCGCGCGGCTGCAGAAGACCGTCTTCGTCGTGCGCGAGCAGAAGCGCAAGACCGGCGAGCAGGTGAACGAGATCGCAGAGCGCATGGCCGGCGGCGAGATCGTCGTGCTGTTTCCGGAAGGCACGACATCGGACGGCAACCGGCTGCTGGAGGTGAAGTCCTCGCTGTTCGGGGCTGCCGCTGCCGCGCTGCCGGGGACGCCTGAAGGCGTGGTGCATATCCAGCCGGTGGCGGTCGCCTATACCGGCATCCATGGCATGCCGATGGGCCGTTACCATCGGCCGGTCGCCACATGGCCCGGCGATATCGAGATGATGCCGTCGCTGAGGGGCGTGCTTGCGTGTGGTGCCATCGATGTCGATGTATGGTTCGGCGAGACGGTGGATTACACGGCGGACAGCAATCGCAAGCAGGTGGCGGCACTCGTCACCGAGCGCATCCGCACCATGCTGAGCGACCTCCTGCTCGGCCGCCCTCGTGCCTGACACCAAGATTGTCTTTTCACGACGCCGAAAAAGCACTAGACAGCCGCTATGACACAGGAAAGCGCCCTTCTGACCGCCCCGGAACCCCGTGATGGCAGCAACAGCCGCAAGGTCTTCATCAAGACCTACGGTTGCCAGATGAACGTCTACGATTCCACCCGGATGAGCGATTCCCTTGCGAAGGACGGCTACGAGCCGACCGACGACATGGAAGAGGCCGACCTGGTCCTGCTCAACACCTGCCATATCCGCGAGAAAGCCGCCGAAAAGGTCTATTCGGCGCTCGGCCGGCTGCGCGACATGAAGAAGCGCAAGGCCGCAGACGGTCGCGAGATGATGATCGGCGTGACCGGCTGCGTCGCCCAGGCCGAAGGCGAGGAAATCCTGCGCCGCGCGCCAGCCGTCGATGTCGTCATCGGTCCGCAGACCTACCACCGCCTGCCGGACGCGCTGCGCCGCGCCAAGGGCGGCGAGCGTGTCGTCGATACGGAATATGCCATCGAGGACAAGTTCCTGCACCTGCCAATGGCGGAAAGCGCGAAAATCCGCGCCCGCGGCGTCACCGCCTTCCTGACGGTGCAGGAGGGCTGCGACAAGTTCTGCACCTTCTGCGTCGTACCCTATACCCGCGGCTCCGAAGTCTCGCGGCCGGTGTCGCAGATCGTCGACGAGGCGGAAAAGCTGGTGGCTGGCGGCGTGCGCGAAGTCACGCTGCTCGGCCAGAACGTCAACGCCTGGCACGGCAAGGGTCCTGATGGCGAGGAGTGGAGTCTCGGCGACCTGCTCTACCGTCTGGCCGAGATCCCGGGTCTCGCGCGCCTGCGCTACACCACCAGCCATCCGCGCGACATGGACGATCGGCTGATCAACGCCCACCGCGACCTGCGCATGCTGATGCCCTACCTGCACCTGCCTGTGCAGGCCGGCTCCAACCGCATCCTGAAGGCCATGAACCGTCGCCACACCACGGCCGACTATCTGGCGCTGGTCGAGCGCATCCGCGCCGCCCGCCCGGATATCGCCCTGTCGGGCGATTTCATCGTCGGTTTTCCGGGCGAGACAGATCAGGATTTTGAGGATACACTGAACCTCGTTGAGGCCGTGCGTTATGCCCAGGCCTATTCGTTCAAATATTCGACGCGTCCCGGCACGCCCGGCGCGGACTTGAAAGACCAGGTGCCCGAAGAGATCAAGGCGGAACGGCTGGAACGTTTGCAGGCGCTTTTGACGCGCCAGCAGCAGGAATTTGCCGAAGCCTGTGTCGGTCGCGTGGTCGATGTGTTGCTCGAAAAGCCCGGTCGCATGCCCGGACAGCTGATCGGTCGCTCTCCCTGGCTGCAATCGGTGAATGTTGATGCAAAGGCATCGCAAATCGGTGACATTATCAATGTACGAATCACCGGGACCAGCACCAACAGTCTCTTTGCAGAGCAGGTGTAGGTCTAAGATTGGCAAAGGAGCTTGACCGCTTGAACGCACAAGAATTGGTTTCCTCTACCCCGCGCCAGCCCGCTGCCGCGACCGACGCCAATCACTTCGTTCTGACTTTCGAAAACAACAGGTTCGCCAGCGAGCTGTTTGGGCAGTTCGAACAGAACCTGAAGCTGCTCGAGGAGCGGCTGAAGATCAACGCCCGCGCCCGCGGCAATTCCGTCGTCATCACCGGCGACGTGCTGGCCACCAATCAGGCCCGGCGCACCCTCGATTACCTCTATGAAAAATTGCAGAAGGGCGGCACCGTCGAGGCTTCGGACGTCGAGGGCGCCATCCGCATGGCGCTGGCGGCGGACGACCAGCTGATCCTGCCGACCATGGAGCGCAAGGCCAAGCTCACCATGGCCCAGGTGTCGACGCGCAAGAAGACCATCGTTGCCCGCACGCCCACCCAGGACGCCTATCTGCGGGCGCTCGAGCGCTCCGAACTGGTGTTCGGCTGTGGTCCGGCCGGTACCGGCAAGACCTATCTCGCCGTTGCCCAGGCCTGCCAGCTGCTGGAGCGTGGCGCCGTTGAAAAGATCATCCTGTCCCGCCCGGCTGTCGAAGCCGGCGAACGCCTCGGCTTCCTGCCCGGCGACTTGAAGGAGAAGGTCGACCCTTACCTGCGGCCGCTCTACGACGCGCTCTACGACATGATGCCGGGCGACAAGGTTGAGCGGGCGATCACCGCCGGCGTCATCGAAATTGCGCCGCTCGCCTTCATGCGCGGCCGGACGCTGGCCAATTCCGCCGTCATCCTCGACGAGGCGCAGAACACCACATCGATGCAGATGAAGATGTTCCTCACCCGTCTCGGCGAAAATTCGCGGATGATCGTCACCGGCGATCCGAGCCAGATCGATCTG